>JACCDK010249982.1_pt1 | contig 48888 bp, 50 predicted proteins | sample 7445871 | NCBI WGS metagenome assembly JACCDK01 (sample SAMN15323436, study PRJNA562643) | freshwater metagenome | isolation source: river surface water | place: USA:Blue River Watershed | collected 2017-08-15 | reverse complement strand
GTAACTGACGAGAAAAATGCCTACCAATACAGTTACCTAACCTATTCCCGTAAATGAAACATCAAATCGTTCTTAGCGAGACAGCCTTGTCGATTGATGCGACCTACCAGTATTTACAGGATCCGGAGGCCGGTGGCATCTGTTTGTTTATCGGAACGATTCGGAATAAAAACCAGAACAAAGACGTCGAACATTTGACCATGGAAGCCTATTCGGCCATGGCTAAAAAACAGATGGAACGCATCGCATCAGAGGCAGCTGAAAAATGGCCTATTCGTAAGATAAGCGTTTCTCATCGTACTGGAAAATTAGCGATTGGAGATATCGCGGTAATCATCGGCGTCTGCTCGATTCACAGGGCTGAAGCCTTCAAGGCCTGTGAATGGCTAATCGATACACTCAAAAAAGAAGTTCCTATTTGGAAAAATGAGTTTTATTTGGATGGTTCAGCTTGGCTGGTACCCCATCCTTGATCAACCATCAAATTACAGCCCCGAATTTCAGAATTATCAAAACGACCCAAGACTTTAAATCGGATTCCATCGGATTCCAGCGAGCCTAAATCTTTGGTTTCGATGAAGGGACAGGAATCAATATTGGCCAAATCAATGACTTGTATACCACCTACCCGACCCGGTTTAGTCACCTTCGCCAAGGGATCCGTCACCTCTCGTAACTGAACACGCATTGTAATACCTGGGGTAAAAATACCATCTTGAGTCGCGTATGCCTGTGAAAACAATTCGGTCATGCCATATTCAGAGGCGATTGAAGGAAGCCCCATCTGTTCCTGAAGGAAACTATGTACGCGCTCACGGATCCATTCCTCCCGTCGGCCCTTCATCCCTCCCGTTTCCATGACCATAATACGACCTTCGGCTATTGCTTCGTGCCAAAACGAAAAATCTTGCCCTGAATCCACCCAATCAAGCAAACCAAAAGTCACCCCCATGACCCAAATCTTCCGCTGGGTTGTCAAGGCCTTTTTTATCTGAATGACCAAATCTTCATATTGATTCAAATAAAAGCCTGAAAGCTCCGAACCTGATTCCTTGATAAAATGGTCCATCATGAAAACCAAAGAGGAGGTACTCCGCTCGAGGTAAGAGGGTAATAGGGCAAAAATATGGTAGTTCCGAAGCGAACCATAGTGCTCCTCAAATATTCGCTTCGATTGTTTTTGGTAAAACAGGGGATCACATACCGGATGCCTTGATGGAATTTGACCCGTCGTCCCTGAACTTTCGAAATGAAACAAAACGGGAGCACTACCCGTTCTAACTTCATTATTTTTAAACAACTCGATCGGCAGGAAGGGAATATCGCTTAGGAATCTTACCTCAGAGGGGTTTACCCCCATTAATTGAACATAACGAGCGTATAATGGGTTGTGCGACAAAGTAAATTGAAACATTTCCAAGGCTAAAGACTCAAAATCATGCTCCTGCATCACAAGAAGCCTATTTTTAAGCTCAGCTCGCCAAGGTTCCCAACTGTTTAATTCGTGTCGCACGGCTTTTATTGAAATTTAACACAAAATTAAACCAATTCATTAACTTTACGAATTATGAAAAGGAGCATCCGAATTTTTGGACTTTTGACTTTCCTAGGCGTACTCACAGGCTGCGTCAAAGAACCTGAATGGAGTACTGTTCCCTCCATTAGTTTTAAACAGATCCAAAAAATCACGAAGATTAGCAATGATGGATTTGGTGGAAAGGCAAAAATCGATTCGGTCGTAATGTCCATCAACTTCCGAGATGGGGATGGGGACCTTGGGATTACCCAAGCAGAATTAAAAGCTAACCCGACGAAATACAAAGATTTTCGGAATTTTGAGGTGAATGTAATGCTTAAAAAGAATGGCAATTTCATCCCCATCAACTTCAGTCCAAGTTTGGGAGGATTAATGAATTTTAAATTCAAAGGAGATCAAAAACCGGGGCCAATTGAAGGCTCTGTTGACTATTCAACGCAATTTGTCTATGCCTTTTACAAAGGTTATTCTCCGCTCTTTACTGAAAAAAACGACACCCTTAAATTTCAAATATTCATACGTGATAATGCCTTACAAGCGAGCAATGTGGTAGAAACAGACCCTATTGTGATTTTTCAAGATTAACATCCTATTTCCAACAACATGAAAATCAAACACCTTTTAGTAGGATTCCTACTCCTGGGATCAGCGACTACCTTCGCTCAAAAAGATATTACATTAGAAGACATCTGGTCGAAACCCGTTTTTCGTCAGAAAAACATTCAAAATCTCAATTGGACGAAGGATGGACAATCCTATCTTGAGCTTAAAGAAGGAAAAATCCTGAAATACAACATCCTTGATCCGAGCAAATTTGAGACACTTTTCGATGAAGCAATTCATAAAACAAGTAAAGGGGGGACCATCCATGTTCAACAGTTTACTTTGTCGGCCGATGAACAATCCATCCTCATCGGAACTGCCTCGGAATCTATTTACCGTCGAAGCTCAAAGGAGACGAATTACCTATTTAATCGGGTAACAAACAGCTTAAAACTTCTCTCACAAGGTGATAAACAAATGCATGCGACATTCTCTCCGGATGGCCAACGTGTCGCTTTTGTGCGTGATAACAATTTATTTTGGGTAGATATCAGCAGTGGAAAAGAGACAGCCATTACCACCAATGGAAAATTTAACCAACTTATTCATGGGGCATGTGATTGGGTATATGAGGAGGAATTTTCATTCGCTAAAGCCTTTGCCTGGTCACCGGATAGCAAAAAAATTGCCTACTACACGTTTGATGAAAGTCGGGTACCTGAGTACAACATGCAAATGTGGGGTGAATTGTACCCACAGGATTATCGTTACAAATACCCAAAAGCAGGCGAGGCGAATTCCATCGTAAGTTTATCGGTCGCCCTTTTGGAAGAGAACAAGATACAATCGATTCAGGTAGGACCGGAAAAAAATCAATACATTCCGCGTTTAAAATGGACAACGAATCCAGATGTTGTTGGATTTATTCGCCTCAATCGATTACAAAATCACATGGAATTATTGCATCATAGCATTAGCAAGGCGAGCACAAGCCTCGTTTATGATGAACATTCTGATACATCCATTGAGATTGAAGCTATCGGGAATGACATCACCTATTTGGCAGATGGAAAATCATTTATTTTCAGTTCGGAACGAAGCGGCTTCAAACATCTGTATGTTGGCGAAATCGCAACGGGAAAATTTACAGCCATTACAACTGGAAATTGGGAGGTCGATGACTTCTATGGCTACCAAGAAAAAACTAAGACTTTGTATTTCAATTCTACGGAACAAGGGCCAATAGGCCGTCAAGTATATTCGATAAAAATCGACGGTTCAAATAAAAAGTTAATCTCAAGTGCAGGAGGGACCAATACGGCAAGTTTTAGTCCAGACTTTTCGTTTTACATGTTGAACAATAGCTCCGCAAAAAGGCCATTGAATATTTCCTTGTTTAGCACAGGGAAGGGTTTAGTGCGGGTATTGGAAGATAACCAGAAACTACAGGCACAAATGACGGAGTATCAATTATCTCCCCGTGAATTTTTCGAGATCCCATTGGCTAATGGAGATCACTTGAATGCCTATTGGATAAAGCCTGCCAATTTTGATCCAAATAAAAAATACCCGGTCTTAATGCATGTATATGGAGGTCCGGGTAGCCAACAAGTTCTTGACTCTTATCCGGGAGCTGATTTTTATTGGTATCAAATGCTCTTGAAAAAAGGCTATTTGATTTATTGTGTGGATAATCGCGGTACGGGAGGGCGAGGAGTCGCATTCAAAAAAATTACCTACCAAAATTTAGGGCGCATAGAGGTACAAGATCAAATTTTTGCTGCTAGATTTATTGGCAATCTTCCATTTGTGGACAAAAGCCGCATAGGTATTTGGGGATGGAGCTACGGCGGATTCATGTCGGCAAATTGCCTTATGCAAGGTGCAGATGTGTTTAAGGCGGCCATTTCGGTGGCACCGGTAACAAACTGGCGTTTTTATGACTCCATATACACAGAACGTTATCAACGCACACCTCAGGAAAACGCGGCGGGATACGATGAAAATTCACCGGTATACCACGTGAATAAATTGAAGGGAAACTTGTTGTTAGTTCATGGAACCGGGGATGATAATGTGCATTTCCAAAATGCGGTGGCCTTGGAAGATGCGCTCATCAAGGCGAACAAACAGTTTCAAAGTTTTTATTACCCGAATCGAAATCATGGAATTGCGGGAGGAAATACGCGTTTACATCTGTATACCATGTTAACGAATTTCTTGGAAAAGAACTTATAATTTTTTGAGCTCTTTATAGATGGTCTCGGTCAAGCGGTAGGTTAACATCCGTTGATCCTTTTCATCGGCTTGAATATCCAAGACCTGTTCCCCTGGGAAAACGAGACCGAGGGACTTCGTTAGTCCATCAATCAATTTAGCCCTGAATTGTCGTTGCGATTCGGGGCTACTTTTGTGCTTACCAAAGAAGGCAATTATTTGATGCCCAGAAACATAGCCTTGGCGATAATTTAATCGGAGAAAATCAAGGAATTGACGTTCATTTGACCCTAAAAGCAAATCGAGTTGTTGTTTTTTCTTTCGCTGTTTAAGCAGAACTAAAAAACGTAAAACGACAGTTAAACTTATCACGCCCAAAACCACCAAGGCAATTTGCTGTAAATTCTCCAGCCAAGGTTTATCCATCACGGGACCTAGGTATTTGCTTTCCGCTAAAAGCATTTTAATAGGCACCTCAGCTACTTGGTAGGTTCCATAAGGATAGGTCTCATGTACTTGTGGTAAAAAAATACTTTGGCCTCGTACATAAACGCTGTAAATGACACCGCGCTCCTCGTTAAATTTACGAATTTGATAACGGGCTGGATTCGTCCACAAATAACCTTTGTATGAATCCTGGGTATCTATGATATAGAGCAAATCATGATTATACCCTGTTGTAATTTCATAAGGCGATATGATTATATAGCGCCCCAAGGTAAGCATAAAATTTGTTCGTTTCTGACGAATTATTTCTCTCAAGGTCGGTTCATATACTTCTCCGATTCGCTCAAATTTTTTGTTAGAGAAGGAAAATTGATAAATCCCATGATCGAGATCTAAGACCTCCGCGGATTCTGTTTGGTTAATTCGGCTTGATCCAATTTGAATAAATCGATCTGATTCCGCGAAATAAACCCCATAAAGTTTGTGTATGGAACGAGGAATATCCCCTTTGGCCAAAATATGTTGCCAATCTTTAGAAATAAAGTTGTATTTGGTCATGATATTGGTGGATTGCCAAAAACCATAACCTCCCAAGCTGTACAATTCATTCTTTCGAGCGAATTGGACGGATTGACAATTTGCCCCCCGGAAAAAGGTTAAATCTTCCCGTTTTAAGGTTTTGGTTGCCAAAGTAAATCGGTACACTTGTCCGCTACATTCCATGATCAGAAATGTGCCGACTTGCCCTTGTAACTTGACAGGGTTAATTCCCTCGGAACTCCAATAGACTTCCCCTAACTTGACATCTTGAAAATTCATCAGCCCCAAGTCGTCCCAACGTCCTTCAGCATTTGATTGATACAAATGACTGGTAAAAAAGTCCACTTTATAACACGTGGAAACGCCAGGCTCTCGCCAAGAAAATGTTTGGGCAAGGGCAGGAATCATGTTTCCCCAACCCACGAGCGTGAACAAAATGATGAAAAGAATACGCATAAACCTGACTAACGAAGTTCCAAAAATGCACTTTTTTTATACAAAAATTGAATATTGTTTAGGTAACGGTCCAAAAAATATAGTAATTTTGTCTTTACTGCATACTTCAGTAGCCAAAAATACAATTACATGACATTACATCGAGAAGGAAAAACATTATTAATCAGCTCATTACTCATCGTTTTAGCAATCAATGGCCTGATGGCTTACTTTTTCCCAGCGAATGAGTATTTGCGTGAAGGTGTTGTTATCATTACCTCACTTTTCTTTCTGATTATACTTCAATTTTTCCGTGTCCCTAAGCGTCACACCGAAATCAATCCCAATCATATCATTGCTCCGGCGGATGGTAAAGTAGTTGTGATCGAAGAAGTAGAAGAAACGGAGTATTTTAAAGGGAAGAGAAAGCAAGTTTCAATTTTCATGTCACCCATCAATGTCCATGTGAATTTCAACCCAATTTCGGGTATCGTAAGCTATTTTAAATACCATCCAGGAAAATATCTTGTCGCGTGGCATCCGAAGTCAAGCACGGAAAATGAGCGCACAACCGTCGTCGTTAAAGATGCAAATGGCACTGAAGTTTTATTCCGACAAATCGCCGGAGCCTTGGCCAAACGTATTTGTTGGTATGTAAAAGAAGGGGATCAAGTAACTCAAGGCCAAGAATTTGGCTTCATCAAATTCGGTTCTCGAATTGATATTTACTTACCATTGGACGCAGAAATTTGTGTGAATATTGGTGATAAGCCCGTGGGTTCGGAAACGGTTATCGCCAAGCTTCGTTAATCAAGCCCAGTATTTTTTCAAGACCCTGTTGGTCGACCAGCGAGAAGTCATTAAAGACATCAGAGTCTACGTCCAATACCATGGTCACTTCACCTGCTTGATTTTTCACAGGCAAAACAATCTCAGATTTGGAGGCTGAGGCACAGGCAATATGCCCTGGGAAGGCATCGACGTCCGGAACAATAACGGTTTCAGCCACCGTATAGGCGTGTCCACAAACACCCTTATGAAAAGGGATGCGTGTACAAGCAACCGGTCCCTGAAAGGGCCCCAATACCAATTGGCCATCTTTTACGATGTAAAAACCTACCCAAAAAAAACCGAATACTTCTTTGATCGCAGCAACGATATTCGCTAAGTTAGCCGTTTGATCATTTTCAGCGGCCAACAAGCCTTGTATTTGTGGATACAATGCCGCATATTTTTCCTCGCGTGAACCACTGGGAATATGTAAATCCTCTGCCATCTTAAAAATACCGTTTTAAATAAGAGTTCTCCGCTTTGCTTGACCAAGATGATCGATATTGACCAAGCGTTTGTAATAGTGGGGTTATGATTTCGTCCGAGGGACTTAATTCACCCGCTTGAACAGCGGATTTTAATTGACCTAAAGCAAATAAGTGGACTTGCTCGTCACGGATGACGGCAACGTCCCGACTGAAAAAATCGACTTGCAAAGATTCCCCTAAAGACTTAAACCAGCGAGTCGAGGCATCAATGGAACAACCCGAGGCTGCATTCATCGCCTCATTGACAGCTATGATAATTACTTGATGATACCGAATCTCAAAAGAGGCCTGCAAAGGTGCACCATGTGCTTCCCAAGTTTGGCAAGATTGAATTAAGGTACTAGAAATCAAATCGAGCTCCTGAGAACTTAAAGATCTTGAAGCTTGATATACCCAAATTCGGGCGGAATCAGGTAATTCTTGGAAAGGTATATACATTCTTTATTTTAAACTTTGCTGAACCAATTCAGCGAGATCTACTACTTGGATTTCATGTTCTTTCCCAGATTTATTCAAACCATCTTGGAGCATCACCATACAAAAAGGGCAACCCAAAGCTACTTTATTTACCCCAGATTCAACAATTTCACCCGTACGCTTTACTTGTACATCCTCCTTCCCGGGTTCAGGTTCCTTGAATACTTGGGCGCCACCGGCTCCACAGCAGAGCCCTTTAGTCCGACAGCTTTTCAATTCTTTCAACTCCTTTTTTAAGCCCGTAATGACCTCACGAGGAGCATCATACACCCCATTCCCGCGACCTAAGTAACAGGAATCGTGGAAAGCGATTGTTTCTTTCTCTTCATTGAACTGAATTTTTCCAGCTGCCAATAATTCCGATAGCAATTGGCTATGATGAATCACATCATAGCTCCCACCCAATGAAGGATATTCATTTTTCAACGTATTGAAACAATGAGGGCATGCCGTTACAATCTTTTTTACCCCATACATGTTCAAAACTTCGATATTCTGCATGGCTTGCATTTGGAACAAAAACTCATTCCCTGCCCTACGCGCTGGATCTCCTGTACAAGATTCTTCTGTCCCTAAGACAGCAAATTTGATGCCTACATGATTTAAAATTTCACACAAGGCGCGAGTTACCTTTTTGTGACGGTCATCAAAAGATCCCGCACAACCTACCCAGAACAATAAATCAGGACTCTCTCCTTTAGCGGCCCATTCGGCCATCGTTGTTACTTGCAGTTCCATGATTATTTCTTTTTTTGTAAAGCACGCATTTGTTCTACGGTCAGCCGACTTCCATCGTCGCTCCAACCCGGTGGACCAAATAAATAGCCCATTACTTGTTTCATTGATTTCGCCTGAATCAAGTCCTTGCCTATTTGTACCCATTCATGAAAGGCAATTTTGGCAGGATTGTAACTGACAATTTGTTTCGTCAACCCATAATGCGGGCGTGTCTTTTCTTCTTTGAAGGAACCAAAAATTCGATCCCAAATAATCAATACCCCCGCATAGTTGGTATCTAAATACTCCAAATCCGTCCCATGATGTACCCGATGGTGTGAAGGGGTGTTAAATATTTGCTCAAACCAATTAGGCATCTTTTGAATAAACTCTGTATGTATCCAGTATTGATAAAGCAAGCTGGTTTGTTGGAAAAAGAACACGATAAACGGATGAACACCCAACAGAGGTAACCATGCCCAAAATAAAAAGCCCCCTGTTAAATTTCCAGTCCAGGTTTGACGCAAAGCCGAGGCCAAGTTATAGCGAGGCGACGAATGGTGAACCATGTGCGAAGCCCAATAAAAGCGCACAACATGCGAAATACGATGCACCCAATAATAAGTAAAATCTTCTGCAAAAAAGGCAAACACCCAAACAGGCCACCAATTGAACTGAAAATCAGCGAAACGCCAATGCTCATAAATATAAAAATAGGTCACAAAGGCCAGACTTTTGGTGATCGTTCCAATCGCCAAATTTCCCAATCCGAGACCAATGGAAGTTAACGAGTCTTTGGACTCAATAAAATCTCTTTGGTCCTTGTAGGAAAGCCAAGATTCAAAAAGCACGGTTGCCAAAAAAAATGGGACGGCATATAGGACTAATTGAGGCGTCATAGTTTGTTGATAAATTCAATTGATGCTTTAATTGGCAAATCAACACGCTTTCCAAGAATATCTGAAGTGATGACATGGTAACCCGAAAGCGGGAAGGCTTGTTCTTTTTTAATTTTACTTCCTAACTTCGGAAACATATCGCGCATCGCCTGAACAGAAACGACGTTATCTTGATGTTCCTCATCTTGGTAATAGTATCCCAAGAAAACAGGCACTTTGACCTTTGAAAAAGTCTCATCAGTCATCTCATGTGTCAAGAAATTTTGAATGGCAACGATTCCTTCCAATCGATAATGCAAGCTCCAAAAACTTTTGTGACCTGAACTTACCGAAGGAATATCACGAAAATCACTCCACATCACCGTCCGTGCTAATTGAAGTCCCCAGGGGTTATCCACCAAAGTTGCAGTAGGATCCTTAATCGCAATACACGGCCCATACAACATCAAAGCCTTCATTTCAGGATGTCTAGTGGCTAAAACCAAGGACATAGCTCCTCCGAAGGAGGTCCCCAGTACAATAACTTCATCCCCTAAATTCTTTGCCAATGCATAATAATTTTCAACACTTTGATAAAATTTATCGGCACTTGCCTTGGCCATAGTGGAGTCAGTTGGGAATTCCCCATGATCCTCCACACGCGCTAAAACCAAATTAGCATTCAATGCTTTTGCAACTGCTTTATGCAAAGGATTCCCCTCCATTGGAGAAGCCGAAAAACCATGAACATAGAGAACCACCGTCTTTGTTTTTTGGGGATTCGCCGAATCTGCCCAAACAATATGACCCTCATTATCCGGTTTTAGGTTTCGGTTGGTGGCTTCTTTGGCTTTTAAATAGGCCGTAATTGCTTTCGGATCTTGTGGGATGTCATTCCAAGATGGACCTGGTAATGTAGGAGCATCCGGATGAGGACCAAGAAAATACACAATCACCAAGACGATAATCGCTAAGAGAATTTTTTTCATGATTTTGCCCAATTTAAACGGTCGTTCGCATCAAACTTCCAAGGAGCCTGATTTGTTTCGATAGTCGAAAACATGGCATTCCAAGCCCCGGGAGCATCCGATTGCTCCATAATTTGAAAGCGTCTTAATTCCAAAATGATATCTAAAGGCGATAATTGGATCGGACATGCCTCGACACAAGCCTGACACGTTGTGCAGGCCCGCAACTCCTCCGCACTGATGTAGTTTCCCAATAACGTATTCGTCGATTGCGGATCCTTTTGAAGTTCCTCCAATCGGTCACGGGTATCCATCATTATTTTTCGAGGAGATAAAGCTCTTCCCGTTTGATTAGCAGGACATTGCTCCGTACAACGCCCACATTCCGTACAGCTGTAAGCATCCAAGGCATTTTTGATGGTCAAATCATGAATATCCTGTGCTCCAAATTTCAACGCAGTATTGGAGGGCTCACCCGGCTTGCCCAACATAATATTTACCTCATTCGTCACATGCGGCATGTCTTGCATCCGTGCACTGGAGTCTGGATGGGAATAATATACCGCTGGAAAGGCAAAAAAGATGTGTAAGTGTTTGGAATAGGTGACATACAAGGCAAAAAGAAGTATGCCAACCAAATGAATCCACCACGCAGCTTGCTCAATAAAATGCAAATTCCCTTCCGGAAGAAGTGGTTTCAAATGCTTGGATATCACAAAGGAATATCCAGGATCAGCCGCATTCATCACATACAAAGCCGACATAAGTATAAGTTCAATAACAAGAATGTTCATCGCATCCTTCGCAGGAAATCCTCTAAGTTCTCGCTGCTGATCAGGATCTAATCGTTCGGGCTTTTTTGAAATCCGACGAAAAATAAATACTAAACAGGCAATCACGACACCAGCAGCCAATAGCTCGAAAAAATCGATAATGAAAACATAAAAATCCCCAAGCATAGGCGCAAGAATTCGATGTGTTCCCAATAGTCCATCCAAGATGATTTCAAGGATTTCAATATTGATTAAAACAAATCCTGCGTAAATGAGAAAATGAAAGAGTCCAACCAAAGGCTTCTCAAACATCTTTTTTTGGCCAAAAGCCAATAGCAATACTCGCTTCCAACGTTCGCTCGAATTCGTTACTTGAACAGGCCTTGCCAGATGAATTGTCTTCGCAATAAGCGCAAATCGACGGGTAATAAGGTAGCCCATCGAGCCCATTAAGAGGATGAAGATAACTTGGTTCATAATGAAGTGTTTGCTGGCTGAATATTCCCGGGTACTATCCCGGAAAGCATCAACGAAATCCAACACCAAACTAGCGCAAAATCATGAGACAAAAAAATCAAAATGATGATAAATTTTATCTATTGACTTCCACTGATTCGCATGTCTATTATGAGATCAAATTCGAAAAATAATCTGAGATGGAGGGACTGTTCCCTACCCTTACGTTTTACATTTCTTTTTTCAAGAATCGTCCTGTTTCACTCCCTTTCACCTGACAAATTTCCTCCGGTGTACCCGAAGCCACCAATCTTCCCCCCGCGTTTCCTCCTTCAGGACCCATATCAATCACATAATCTGAAACCTTGACAACATCCAAGTTATGTTCAATAATCAAGACGGTATTTCCTTTATCAACCAACTTTTGTAGCACGTCCAATAATAATTTGACATCTTGAAAATGTAAACCTGTCGTAGGCTCATCCAAGACATACAAGGTTTTACCAGTATCCTTTTTAGACAATTCCTCTGCTAATTTTACCCGCTGAGCCTCACCTCCCGACAAGGTTGTGGCATGTTGGCCTAGGGTGATATAACCCAATCCCACCTCAGCTAAGGTCTGAACCCGGCGATGAATCCGCGGTTGGTTCTCAAAGAACTCCAATGCTTGTTCAACCGTCATATCCAACACATCCGAAATCGACTTTCCTTTGAAGCGAACCTCCAAGGTCTCCCGATTGAAGCGTTTTCCCTTGCAAGTTTCACATTCGACCAAAACATCTGGCAAAAATTCCATCTCAATCTTCTTTCGACCCGCTCCTTCACAATCCTCACAGCGGCCACCCTTCACATTGAAACTAAATCTTCCTGCCTTGTAGCCCCGAATCTTTGACTCGGGTAATTCACAATACAAAGCACGAATGTCGGTATACATATTCGTGTACGTTGCTGGATTGGAACGAGGCGTCCGACCGATCGGGGATTGATCTACTTCAATAATTTTATCAATATGCTCTAATCCCGACATGGATTTAAATGGCAAAGGATCACGCTTGGTTCGATCAAAATGCTGCTTGAGTTTCAGTACTAAGGTATCATGAATAAGCGTCGACTTCCCAGAGCCTGAAACTCCGGTAACCGTGATGAATTTACCCAAAGGAAAAGATACTGATACTCCCTTTAAGTTATTTCCGCTGGCCCCTTTCAATTCAATGCAATGCCCGTTCCCTTCACGACGCTTGGAAGGTGCCTTAATTGCTAAACTTCCATTTAAAAATTGAGCCGTTGGAGTGCCTAATTTAATAAATTCAGCCGGTGTCCCCGAACCCACTACCTGCCCGCCATGACGTCCAGCACCCGGGCCAATATCGAGAATATAATCTGACTCCAACATCATGTCCTTGTCGTGCTCCACCACCAACACCGAATTTCCTAAATCCCGAAGATCCTTTAAGGCCTGTATTAACTTCTCATTATCTCGTTGGTGCAATCCAATCGACGGTTCATCCATGATATACAATACGCCGACCAATTGTGTGCCAATCTGCGTGGCCAAACGAATCCGTTGGGATTCTCCTCCGGATAAGGTCTTCATCGGTCTGTCCAAAGTCAAATAAGTCAAGCCTATTTGAGTCAAAAACGAAACCCGCTTTCGAATCTCTTTGAGCACCTCCGACCCAATTTGAACTTGTCGGTCCGAAATTCGAGTCTCTACATCGCTTAACCACAAGGCTAACTCCGAAATATCCATTTTAGCCAACTCTCCAATGTGCTTGCCATCAATCTTAAAATGCAAGGCTTCCTTTTTCAAGCGATACCCTTGACATTCAGGACAAGGCTTTACCACTAAAAAATCTTGCAACCAATCCTGCGTTTTTTCCGAACCACTTTCCTGCTGCCTTTTTAGGAAATTAATGATTCCATCGTATTTGGAGTTCCATTCCGAACCCACGTATTTCTTTGAAGGCACCGGAACGGGCTGATCCGTACCATACAACATCAACTCAACAGCCTCCCGTGGAAACTTCGCAATAGGAGTGGATAAACTCACTTGATAAGGCTTTAACAACACCTCCAGTTGCTTAAATATCCATAACTCGCGGTACTCGCCAATCGGAGCAATAGCGCCCCTGACAATGCTTAAAGAAGTATCTGGAATAACTGATTCCTCTGTAATCTCTTCCACAACCCCGAGACCCGAACAACAAGGGCATGCTCCATAAGGACTATTAAAGGAAAATGTATTGGGCGCAGGTTCATCATAAGATAAACCTGTCTTAGGATCCATCAAGGTTTGAGAAAAATAATGCAATTTATTTGAGGTATCTAACACATAAACTTGGCCTTTCCCCACATTCATCGCCGTTTGCAGACTTTGAGATAAACGTACTCGCTCATTCTCAGAAATAACTAAACGATCGACCACCACCTCGATATCATGTACCTTAAAGCGATCTAATTGCATTTTGGGCTCGATTTCCATCACCTCCCCATCTACGCGCACTTTCGTATACCCCCACTTGGCTATTTGAACAAACAATTCACGGTAATGCCCTTTACGCCCCTTAACTACTGGCGCCAATAATACGACTTTCCCTTGGTCAAATTGCGTCATCAATGTCCCAATAATCTGATCAATGGATTGCTTGACCATCTTCTCCCCACTTAAGTACGAATAGGCCTCGGAAGCACGGGCATACAACAGTCGCAAGAAATCATAGATTTCCGTAACTGTCCCCAGGGTAGATCGTGGATTTTTAGACGTCGTTTTTTGCTCAATAGAAATCACAGGCGACAAACCCTCAATTTTATCTACATCGGGACGCTCCATGTTTCCCAAAAAAGAACGGGCGTATGCAGAAAAGCTCTCCATGTATCGTCGCTGTCCCTCCGCATAAATCGTATCAAAAGCTAATGATGACTTTCCGGAACCCGATATACCTGTTACGACGACCAATTGATTTCTTGGAATGGAAACATCAATATCTTTCAAATTGTGCTCACGCGCACCCAATACCTCAATATGTGAAAAACCCGTTAAGTCCATACTTGTTCCTAAAAATTCAATCCATAAAGGTACAAAAAAAGAGGCTGCCCTTTTCGGGGCAGCCTCAAGAAAATAAGATTAAATCTTAATTCAATAATTCATCAAAAGTTAAGCTAACATAATACATGCTTCCAACCAATGGATTAGCCCAACCTGTTTGGTAAAGTCTACCTCCTAAGTTAGTTCCACCAATCTTCAGAATTGACTTCATGCTCGTTAACTTCTTACTAACCTGCATATCCAATGTATGGAAAGCTGGAATCACGCTCAATTGCTGTTGGTTCAATACCTGGTTTACAATAGATGATTGCCAAACAAACTTCTCTTGGTATCTCCAAACCGCACTTACTCCCCAACCTGAACCGCCAATATTACGGTTAGATAGGGAAACGTTTGTACGGTAATTCGGCGTATTAAACGCTAATTGGAAATTAGGTAGGCCACCTGTATCCTTCAACTCATTGTATGAAACGTTCGTTCCTGCAACCCAGTTGCTTCCCAATTGGTAATCTAAACTAACACCCCAACCTTGTGTAATAACCTCACTTTCAACATTGGATGGGAAAGAGAAAATCTTGTTTCCAAGAACGGTTGGATCTTGATGCTGAGCAGGTGTTTGAACAACTACTTGGCCCGCAGAGAAGTTGGTAAAATTCGAACGATACGCATAAACATCCGCTAACAAACGATCTCCCAAAAATCCTTTATATCCAATTTCCATGGTACGAACTTGCTCAGGCTTCCAAGGCTTCGCTGTATAGGTCTCTGGCCTTCCTTGAAGTACCGATGGCAAAGTAAATGAATTCCCTGACAGCTTGTAACGATCTTGTACTACCGCTAAACCTCCTAGCAAACGAGCAGATGGTGTTAGTAAGTTGATGTACTGATCTTGGGTTGTCGGGATACGGAAACCCGTCTGGTAGGATGCACGGAAATTCGAGCGACCCTCTGTGAATACAGCTGAGAAACGAGGGCTAAATTGTCCATCAAAATTCTCATTCTTATCATAACGCAACGAAGCCGATAACTTTAACTTGTCTGAAACGAATTTCTTCGCAAACTGCGCATAAGCACCGAATTCTGAAATGGTAAATTCTTCACCATTATCTTGCAAAGCAAATAAAGTACCTTCCGAATTTAACGCATAACGACGGAAGTTACCACCGATAATCACTTCTAACTTGTTACCAAGTTTTTCCGTTAAATTGTACATACCCTCTAAGTGATATAGCGCTGATTTATCGGTAAACTTCGCACCCTGAGGCAATGGTCTTTCTTTAATCGCTGATACGGCTGCATTAAACGCAGGTGTACCCGGAATTAAACGTCCATTATCCGCAATAGCACGAGCATTCTGATGCAAAGTTGGGAACAATGCTTGCGTACTTGAAACAGCCGATCCAATAGCGGCATTTGGGTTGCCTGTCGCAGCAAGGGTAGTTTGCAATACCGTACCAAAATTTTGTAAAGCTGCACCAGCAAAGGCTCCAAAATATTCTGGGTACCAAAGTTGAGATGGTTTAGCAGCTTCATTTACCAACTGACCTAATGTACCTGTGGCATAAGCATCCCCTGAATTCTCTTGTGTTGTATAGGCACGCACAAAGAAGTTAGATCCTTTTAACTCGGCCTTGTATTGACCCATCGAGAAGTTCTTGATAGAGTAACGATCGGCTCCCGTATACAAAGTCGTTCCTTGACCGTAAGAACCCTGTAAGATTAATTCTACCTTATCATTAAATCGATAATGCAAGGCTGCATTAAATTTCATATTACGGTTGTTGTAGGAAGCTAAATCAGCTTCATTATAACCAATACGAGAAACGTTTACATTCGGAACGATAAATCCTAAAATGGCAGATGGTGATAAAGCACCACCGGTCGCACGTGAAATCTGATTAATTCCAGCCGTCAAAGGGTGAGTAGGTACCCCCAAAAGTGGTGATAATGATGACAACATATTAACATTCGTTTCATCACCGAAAATACTCACACCATTATAGGCCGTATTCGTCCGATGATTTCCATCACCCAAACCACGACCGTTCAATAAACTTTGATCTCTGTAATCAGTCGAATGCCAATCTTCAGCACTTAACATATTAAAGTTTACCTTGTAAGCCCATTTGTTATTAATGGCTTTCGCATAACGAAATGAGATGTCTCCGTAAGGAGTTGTAGCTTGTGAACGATTCGATGCATGCATCGCACCTGCTTTCACTTGAGCACTTAAGCCTTGATATAAAAATGGTGATTTTGAATTCATCAAAATGATACCATTCAATGCATTAGGACCGTACAATGCAGAAGCTGCTCCTGGCAAGACTTCAACGCCTTCCAAATCCAACTCAGAAATACCTACGATGTTACCTACTGCGAAATTCAAGCCTGGTGCTTGATTATCCATGCCGTCAATCAACTGGACAACACGAACGTTACCATTACTGTTGAATCCACGCATGTTAATCGAGGAGAACGAAACGGATTGCGTACTCACCTCAACTCCCTTTAAATTACGCAAAGCATCATAAAAGGAAGCAGCAGGAGTTTCACGAATCGAACGTATATCCATTTTTTCAATGGATACGGGTGATTGTAACACGGATTCTTCAACACGAGAAGCCGAAACTACCACGTCTTGACCTAAAACAGATTGCTCTTTTAAATTAATTGAAATATCTGATTTCGCTGAGTTAACAGCAATTTCTTGACGCTCGTAACCAACCATCGATACGGCGATCGTAAATGGCACTGGTGTAGAAGTCGTAAATGAAAAACGACCATTTGCATCGGTAATCGTACCGATCACTTTTCCTTTAACCGAGACACTTACACCGATTAATGGTTCTTTGGATGCCGCATCTTTGACTGTTCCCCCTACTTTTGTCTGCGCATTCGCAACAAACGCTAGTAAAAAGATGACCGTGAAAATCGGCAAGATTTGAGTAAAAAGTTTTTTCATAAATGTAATTGTTTGAAGTTGTTGTGAATTTATTTTCCACTTCTGAAACAAAGCTAAACAAGATTTAAGAATTTGCCCAATCTTTTATATTAAAAATATACCAATTTTTCCGAAAATATTTTAATTGAAAACAATTCTTAACATCCATTCCATAAATATCGCTTCCTTTACCCTTAATTTCTTAGTAGCTTTGACCAATTATTTCAACTATGTACCTTTTTCGCCAATTATTTTTTTTAGGCATAAGTCTCTGTCTTGCAGTCGCTTGCAAAAGACCAGAGCCCGCAAAACTTGCCATCGCCTGGAAAGAAAGCCCCATTCCTCCCGAAATTGATTATCGGGTAGCTGAAAATTGGGCTGCGCTACCTGGTCGAAAGGACGCCGCCGATGCCGTCCCGCACAATTCACCATTGAAAGATGAACAAGATCAAGCTCAAGCTGATGTGTTTTTTGTGCATCCTACCATCTATACATATACCCCTAACACGCCATTTCAGTGGAATGCAAATAGTCAGGATCTATACCTAAACCAAAAAGTAGACTCTTCCACGATTCTAAATCAAGCAACCATCTTTAACGCCGCGGGTCGTGTTTATGCTCCGAGGTACCGACAAGCACACTACTTTGCTTTTGTAACACCCAACAAGGCCGACAAAGATTCCTCTTTACAAGTGGCCTACTCCGATGTTAAAAAAGCATTCGAGTTTTACCTCGCAAACTACAACCAAGGGAGACCGTTCATTATCGCATCACACAGCCAAGGTACCGTACACGCTACTCGGCTCATTAAAGAATTTATTGATGGCAAAAGCCTTCAAAAGCAATTTATCGCCGGGTATTTAATTGGCATTGCCACTCCTAAAAATACATTTTCAAACATATCTCCCTGCAGCTCGGCCAACCAAACCGGTTGCTTTGTCGCATGGACTACTTTCCAGCAAGGTTACTTACCCCCTTGGCACCCGGGCAAACCCACAGAGCTAGTTTCAACCAATCCATTAACCTGGCGACTGGATGAAAGCTTTGCCCCTAAAGAACTAAACGAGGGCGGCGTTTCATATGGATTTAAATGGGTGAAAAATTTCGCTGACGCGCAAAATCACCAAGGACTACTGTGGATCAATACGCCTTATGTATTTGGGCGCTCCTTTGTCAAAATCAAAAATTGGCATCAAGCAGACATGAATTTGTTTTATGCCCCCATTCGAAATAATGCCAAAACCCGTGTTTCGGCTTATTTAAATGTTAATTAATACTATGCAAAATACCTACCTTATCATCATGGCTGGCGGCATCGGAACTCGCTTTTGGCCAATTAGCCGAAGTGCCAATCCCAAGCAGTTTCATGATGTTCTCGGTGTGGGAAAAACCATGCTCCAACAAACCGCAGAACGATTTGATGGCATTATCCCACAAGAAAATATTTATGTCGTGACAAGTGAAGAATTTGCCGGCATTGTCAAAGAACAACTACCCTACCTAAGTGACGAACAAATCTTACAAGAGCCTCAACGTAAAAATACGGCCCCTTGTATTGCTTATGCGGCCTATAAAATTGGCAAGAAAAATCCGAACGCTACGCTCATCGTGGCACCCGCAGACCATGTCATTTTGAAGGAAATTGCTTTTCAAAACCACGTTCGGACTGCCATTGAAACGGCCAAAGAAGATGTTTTGGTCACGCTTGGTATTTTACCTACCCGACCTGATACAGGGTATGGTTACATTCAATTCCAAGCGAGCGAGGACGTCGCAAAAACGGTAAAGACATTTACGGAAAAACCACACCTCGAACTTGCTGAAGCCTTTTTAGATAGTGGCGATTATGTTTGGAATGCCGGACTTTTTGTCTTCAAAATACCCGTGTTTAAACGTGAATTAGAAAAACATCTTTCCCGACTTGCTGAGCAATTCGATGAAGGAGAAGCCTTTTATTACACCAGCGAAGAAAATGATTTCATTCGAAAGGTGTATGCTGTATGTAAAAGTATCTCCATCGACAACGGGATCATGGAAAAAGCACAAGTCGTTAAAGTGATTTTAGCAGATATTGGTTGGTCCGACCTCGGAACATGGAAATCCCTTTATGAAATTCATGAAAAAGATCCCAACGGAAACGTTATCGATGGAAATGTCATGACTTATGACACTCAAAATTGCATCGTAAAAACACCCGAAAATAAGTTGGTCGTTATTCAAGGACTACAAAACTTTATTGTCGCGGAATACGAAAACGCACTCATGATTTGTCCGAAAGACCAAGAACAAGATGTAAAAAAGTTTGTGGAGGCTGCTACCTACCTGAATCCCAAATTTTCTTAGGCATTCGCCAAATCAATTAAAGCTTGAAAATCCTTCAACAAGGTTATGTTGGCAGGAATTTTAAGATCCGGTTGTAAAATCTGGTATCCCGTAAGCAATACCTTCGAATTAGGTAAATCTACCGAAAGGCGGGCAACATAATCGTTGATTAACTCAACATTTGGCTCTGATGTAAAGACACTGAATATATAATCCGGCTGGTGAATTTCATAAGCCAAAAGTAACTCGTCGTAAGGCAAAGATTGACCTAAATAAACAACTGAATGCTTACGCGCACGGAAGACATAATTAGCAAATAACAAACCAATCTCATGTAACTCCCCTTCCGGTAAATACAAAAGAAATTTCTTCGAATCAGGTTTTAAACTTAAATCTTGCGCATCAATACTGGCAATCAATTTTTGGCGAATTAAATGACTGATGAAATGCTCCTGCGCTGGCCCTACCGAACCCGAAAGCCATAAAGTCCCCAAACGACGCATAAATGGGTAAATAACATGCAGCATATAGCTTTCAAAGCCATGTGCCTGTACCATGTTCCTCGTTAGAATTTGAAATTTAGCTTCGTCCAAGTCAAGCATCGCCAATGTCAATGCCTGAATCTGATCAGGAAAATCGAATTGGCTCTCCGATAAATGTAAAATATGCGTAGCCATCTCGGCCTCCGACATATTTGCGATCACTGAAATTTTAAATCCTCCTTTATCTTGAAGCAAAGCAATATTCAGAACACGCTTTAACTCTTCATCGGAGTAGGTTCGGATATTTGTTTCTGTCCGGTTAGGGGTCAAAATACCATAACGCTGCTCCCAAATACGCAGCGTATGCGCTTTGATTCCACTCAAATTTTCTAAGTCCTTTATTGAATATATGGCCATTCCTCCCGACAGTATACTAGGCTAACGATTCTAACCAAAAATTGTTTAAGAAAATATTTGTAATAAAATCCAATGCCCTAAAAAGAAGCAAAATTGCAAGACAGCAATTAATCGAAATAAGCTTGATTTCGTTGATAAACCGGAAATATTGTATACCCAATGAAAGAAAAAACTAATAATCCACCAGGCCCCAAAATTTTGAGCAGGAACCGTATTTCCAGCCCATTGCCAAAAGTCAAAATGCATCGCCACAGGCTCGATCAACAAGTCTAAAGCCGTCATTAAGCCAGCTCCCAATGCTGCCTGCCCGATTCTGCCCGAAACATTCCATTCAGCAACCACTGCATTGGTGGCTATCAGTAAAATCACCCAATTCAATCCAATGGTTAGGGGCACATGCATCACTTGGAATCCCAAGGTTTTACCATACGCATAAACTCCAAAAATTTGACCCGTTTTCACCCCCACTACTTCCACCATCCAACCAGCACAAGCCAAGGCAGCCAACATGATGTAGGCGTTTTTAGACGGCTTGGGAAAATAAACAACACATATAAATGCGGTAAACCAGAGCGTTAAAGGCGCCAATGAGGTAAATAAAGCCGATGTTTCCGGAATATTCATTCCTAGCAAACCGGCCGAATATAAAACAACTAAAAAACGCTTTAAATACTGAGGATTCATAAATTCAATTTTTACCAACCAATGGGTTTCTGCAATTCAATTCCGTCTTGCCCCACCAGATGCATCGGTAATTGACATTCAATTAATTTTTCTTTCGTGATTAACTGGCTTGAACGAGCTTCTTCTTCCAGGGAATCATTTTCACGAAGTGGTGGAAATAACATGACCACAGATTTATCGGCATAGCTTTCATTCACAGCCTCTACACAAGGAGTGAAATCCGAGTCACCCGAAACAACAAAGGAAACATCATAAGCATCCAAATGCGCGTCCATCAATAAATGTGTCGCTAAATTCACATCAGTCATTTTTTCCGACGGAGTCACCCATTTATGGTTACAATGGTAACACTCCGTCGTTTTATTGTGATAAGACCCATAAATTAAATCCACCCCTGTCGAGGCTAAAGCCGCTAAGTAAGTAGACTGTCTTTCTTCTTTGGCTGGATCATGCGTCAGCCGAGATGTAAAAAACTTGACAGCCACTAACTCTTGATTGGGGTCCAAAAAACTCTCCATTAGCTTCTTTACATCCAACCATTTGCAAAACTTTAAGCCGGCGTCAACCATCCCAAAGTAAAGGTTAGACCCATCAATATAGGCAATCACACGCTGCTTGGATTTGTTCATGACCAAAAATAAAAAAAAGTCCCAGCATTTTACCAGGACTTTCGAAATGAAACGGGCGGATGATGGGACTCGAACCCACGACCAAGCGCACCACAAACGCCTACTCTAACCAACTGAGCTACAACCGCCATTTAGGACTGCAAAAATACGCAAAGCTTGCAATAATGCAAACCCAAAAACAAAAAAAGGGGAGAATTTTACATATCTCCCCCATAAGATTATTTTTGAGCAGCTACATAACGTGCTTCCGCCTTATTCCAATCAACCACACTCCAAAAAGCATCGATGTAATCTGGGCGCTTGTTTTGAAACTTCAAATAATAGGCATGCTCCCAAACATCCAATCCAATCACTGGAAAGCCTTTCACATCAGCCACATCCATTAATGGATTATCTTGGTTCGGAGTAGACGACACGGCAATGGAACCATCCTTTTGAGCCACCAACCAAGCCCAACCTGATCCAAAACGTGTGATGCCCGCCTTCTTGAACTCTTCTTTAAACGCATCGAATGAACCAAATTTAGCATCAATCGCTTTTGCCAATGTTCCTACCGGTGCACCTCCACCGTTGGGTGATAAAATATTCCAGAATAAATCGTGGTTGTAGTGACCTCCACCATTGTTACGAACCGCCGGTGACAAAGTTGAAATGGTCGAAAACAATTCCTCTAATGATTTACCCGCAAGTGGCGTATCAGCAACTGCTGCATTCAAGTTGGTCACATACGCATTGTGATGACGATCATGATGAATCTCCATCGTCAATGCATCAAAATGCGGTTCTAATGCGTTATTCGCATAAGGTAAAGGTGCTAATTCAAAAGCCATATCTATAAAATTAAATTGTGAATGATCATGCTAAATTCTTAAACACAAATCGGGGAACTTTTGTTCGTTTCCCTTATCGTTTACGTGAAAAAAACTCCTTCAATAATGCCTCGGATTCCTCAGCCAATATACCCCCAAGAATTTCGGTCTTTGGATGTAAAATATTCGACCCCAAAACCCGAAAACCTCTTTTCTCCTCCGATGCCCCAAAAACCAATCGCCCTAACTGAGACCAATACAAAGCGCCCGCACACATCAAGCAAGGCTCCAAAGTAACATACAAGGTGCAATCCTTCAAATATTTACCCCCTACTGTTTGCGCAGCGGATGTAATGGCCAACATTTCCGCATGCGCCGTTACATCTGTCAAAATTTCGGTCTGATTAAAGGCCTTCGCGACAATCTTTCCTTGACAAACGACCACAGCGCCAACCGGAATTTCATCTTCCTCCAAGGCCTGCTCTGCCTGACGAAGTGCTAATCCCATGTAATATGCATCCTCATTTAAAACCATTAGGCAGGCATTTGAATCACGCGATTGCGTAAATAAAAATCCAATAGGACCACCGCGGCCATCGCCTCCACAATCGGTACCGCACGTGGCACGACACATGGATCATGACGCCCCTTTCCTGAAACTGTGATCTCCTCACCCTTTTCATTCAAGCTCGACTGATCTTGCATGATGGTCGCTACCGGTTTAAATCCAACGCGGAAATAAATAGGCTCTCCATTGGAAATCCCTCCTTGAATACCCCCTGAATGATTCGTTAAGGTTTTCAAACTACCATCTGCTCGCTTCTCAAATAAATCGTTATGCTGCGAGCCTCTTAAGGCGACCCCGTCAAAACCACTGCCATATTCAAAACCCTTCACCGCATTAATACTCAACATCGCCTTCCCTAATTCGGCATGCAATTTATCAAACACGGGTTCGCCTAAACCTACCGGACAACCCGTAATGTAGGCTGAAACGACACCTCCTATGGAGTCCCCCGCTTTCCGAATCTCGTCAATGTGGCTAAACATCTTTTCTGCCAACACGGGATCCGGACAACGAACCGCATTCGATTCCGTTAAACTCAAATCCAATTGTTCTACAGGTGTTTCCAATTTCAAGGTACCTACTTGAGAAACATAAGCATTGATTTTAACGCCCAATTGGCTTAATACCAATTTAGCTATAGCACCTGCCGCCACGCGAGCAACTGTTTCACGAGCGGATGATCGACCACCTCCGCGGTAATCACGTAAGCCATATTTTGCAAAATAGGTATAGTCGGCATGGGAAGGCCGGAATTGATCCGCAATGTGTGAATAGTCTTTGGATCGTTGATCGCCATTCCAGACCAACATAGCAATCGGCGTCCCCGTTGTTTTGCCCTCAAAAACACCTGAAAGCAATTCGATTGTATCTGCTTCCTTCCTTTGAGTCGTGATTCGTGATTGCCCCGGCTTTCTTCGATCCAATTCGGATTGAATAAAATCCATATCAAAATCGATACCCGCAGGACAACCCTGGACAACTACGCCCACCGCAGCGCCATGCGACTCCCCGAAGGTACTTATTTGAAAAATCTTTCCGTATATACTCCCCATATTGCTATTTTGAAGCCCTCCAAAAAAGGAAGGCAATGAATCCAAACATAATCATCAACACAAAATTAACCAATTGTCGCCAGTTGGCCCAGCGATTCCAATGCACAACCAAACTATCCTGATTCTCAATCGATTCATAAAGCCCTCCTTTCTCCAAGGATGTATCTAATTTTCGATCTCGGGGCTGTCCGACAACAGTTAATTGAATACTCGAACGTAACGTATCAAAGCGCTCCTTATCCACGTTGAAATAGATCCAAGTAAAATAATTGGCCAAAGCAAATTTACCTGGTTGCTCCGGAATTATACGAACAATTTCCGATTTATTGCCCAACATTTGATCGCGCATGGGAAATACGGAACGCTCGGTAGAAAGTAAATTAAAACTCAAAAAATAATCGGAGGCAACTTCTTTGGTATCCCAAAGAATACTATTTCCATTCCCTACAACTTTAGACCGGTAAATCAATTGATCCCCCGTATTGGCCTGTTCCTTATCCAAAGATTCGACCAAAGAATAGCTGCCTACAGGTACCTTCCCCGCTAATGCATGTTTGGGAAGCCGCTTGGGTTTTAGCAAAAAGGCCTGGGAATTTAAGTACAAAGGGACTTTTTCCTTGGATTTTCCAACTTGTAGCAGTCGAAAGCGTACGGATGGAATTTGAATCGGCTTTGCATCCAAAGGGAAGTAAGTTGCTTGAAAAAACCGATACTCCGTGTACTTTTTCCCTTTAAAATTTACTTGAATAACCCGCTCCACTTGCAAAGCAAAATTCTCTTCCCAACAATTTCGTGGACGAATTTGTTGAATCAACTCCGGAATTTGAACATCGTTATGATCAAAACTTAATTCCGTACTGTTATTCGAAGGAACATACAAGGACATGATTAAAGTAAAGGCTTGACCCACAAATGGATTCGTGATATCCGTTCTGACAAGGAAAAAAGGCTTGTTTTTCGTTAACTCCACTTGCGAAGGCAATTGAATTTCAGTTGGCAAATCAACTTGTTTTTCCTCGCCCTGTGACACTTGAATGACGAAAGGCTCAATGCGAAACAATTGTTTATTTACCTCCAATTCCAAAAGGGGGACTAATACATTGCCCGGAGCATTTGGCTGATAATACTGTGTAAATGTTAACGTCTGACTAACCTGTTCATTTTCAAAATTAGACGCTTTGCTACGGCTTACCCCCAATTTACGAAAGCCATTGATCTCCGGGAAACGATAGCTAGGAGCTTGCTCACTCGCCGCAATTGAAAATTGAATACTAAATTGCTCTGCAGATGTGATATTTTTCGCCCCGATTTGCACATCAACAATTTCTTTATTTTGCGCAAACAATGGACTATTGGGGCAAAGCCCGAGAAAAATCATTGCTAGAAATGAGAAAAAATACCGCATCCCCGCAATTTACATAAATAAAGGATTAGTCCGCAATTACCAAAGGCGCATTCGAAAAGAAATTCCTAAAGCGGCATACCATGAATCTCCTTGCCTAACGCTCCGACCAGCCGAGACATCAACTTTTACATGATCAGACACATAATAGGCCAATCCTCCATCCACCCAAGTATCCGTAAATACCGAGGAGGGCAGTCGGCCGAAAACCTCCATATATGCATATCCTCGTTTACCGAGGTTGACATTGGGTGCAATCCGATAAATTCCCTCGACACCCCCATCGGAATGGTACTCTGTACCGAAATTATATCCAATGCCCCAAGCACCACCTAAAGAATTTTGAAACGTAAAGATTGTTTCCCCCACAGAATGTGGCAAAGGATTTAATTCACTTTGATCGCGACCTGCTCGATTTAAATGGTATTGCACAATTAATGCGGTTCGAGGAATAATGCCTCTTTCTTTTGTTAAATGTGATTTAAATCCAAAAGATTCACTAGATGCCCCGATTCCCGGTACCTGTACAAAGGTATATCGAAGCTCAATAAGTGGATGTAACCCAATTTTTAATAAACTTGTCGGAGTCATATATTGAAGACGCCTCCCTTCAACTTCCCGATTAAAACCAATTTCAGCCTGAAAAAACCCTTTTTTTACGATAAATGGGCATTCTGTTTGGTCGGGTCGGTCGGTCTCAATGCGGCCCTCCTGCTGAGCAAAAACTTCCACACTGAACAACAAAAAAAACAGAACTCGAATCCACATGAAGCAAAATTAGTAATTTTTAGGCAAGACTAAAAATATTTTTTTGCTAACAAAATAAAATCCAAATAAAACCTCGTAAATCAATGCGAAGCGTCTAAAAAAGCAAAGTCATCTTAAACTCTTATCCCCAAGTACTAATTTTTACAAGGCTAGCCTAGCTCTTTTTAGTGAAGTAATTAGCGAATAAAGCATGAGAAACAGGAAAGAATGCCCACTTTACCTTAAAAAAGTTTAATGCTTAGGTACAAACTCTTTGGAGTGAGCTGACTGATAAATTTCTGATTTTAATCAGAAAATCAAATCGATAAAGAAATTTTTCAATTGCAATCATGTAAATTGCAGGTTCCAATTACGCCAAAGTACCATATCAACATTGAAATACAAGGCATTTATGCCTCTATAAACATGAATAAAAGAACGCCCAAATTCGAATATAAAACCTTTACGCTTGGCGAGTCGTTGACCGAAGAGCAAAAGGACTACTTCCGCAGATATGGGGTTATCCAGTTCAAAAACTTCATATCAAACGAAACTGCTGAACTCTTTATCGATGAGCTTACGAAGATTGAGGCTCAATGGCTAGAAGAGGGAATTGAAAAAATCAATGGTATCCCCTTAAAATTTGGCAAGAATCCCGAGGGAAAGGATATGATTCAGCGGATGTGTTTTACCAATAAATACAGTGAGGTACTTGCTGAGTTCTTAAAAGATCCTAGATTTGAGTTATTGCTCGAATTTTTAGCTCCATTTGAAGGCCGAATTGGTGCAGATGAGAAAGATGGTTTGGTTTTCAACCATTATATCAACCAACCCAACTCTAAGTTCACACAGATGGGTTGGCATACCGATTCGCCTCGCGACTTGTTTTTAGGGCAAAAAATTCTTCCCATGTTAAACGTCGGCATCCACTTGGATAAATGCCCATCTTCGAATGGGGGTTTACGTGTTTTACCTGGAACTCAAAACCAGAGCATGCTCAAGTTATTGTTTGGCAAAAAACAATTCATTGACCATCGCCCTGATCCACGTGAAGTCGCATTCGAAATCGATCGGGGGGACTTAACCATTCATGATGGTCGACTATGGCACCGCGTAGAAGTTTCCCCGAATTTTGGTGAAAAATCTCGCCGCCGCGTGATGTATGTGCCCATCATTACCGGAAAATACAAACCTAAATCAGAAAATAGTAAAACACCATTTTACCATCGTTTTGCCAAGGTGGTTACCAAATAAAAAAAGCCCTGAGGGGCCTTTTTTATTTTTGAGATTCCATATAAGATTGGAGAATAATCGTTGCAGAGACACGATCCACCGTACCCTTTTCTCGTCGATCCTTTTTAGACATGCCTCCCGTAATCATTGCTTGCAAAGCCATTTGTGATGTAAATCGCTCGTCATGTTCAATAATCGGTTTATCTGGGAACTTCTTTTTAAAATGTTTGATCAACACGCGTACTCCATGCGTAGAATCTGTGTCCGAACTATCTAGATTTTTGGGCATTCCAATAACCACCTTGTCCACGGATTCTTTTTGAAAATAGCTTTGTAAATAATCCAACAAGGTATGGGTAGGAACCGTTTCCAAGCCAGTCGCAATAATTTGCAGAGCATCTGTAACAGCTAAACCTGTTCGCTTTAATCCAAAATCGATGGCTAGGATTCGTCCCATGATTAGTTGACCAAGCCCTTATCTCGCATGATTTTATCCATCAACTTCCGATCATTGTCATTATTGAAGATGACAAAAGGCAGATAAATAAATTGATATTTACCCATTTCCAACACAAATGCTTCTTTGTCCTTGTAAGCGGATAAAATCATGTCCCATTTGATGACCCCGCCTTCTTTATCGGAAATCTTCATGAATATCTGCCGACTATCAATCTCGTAGCGATACTTATCGAATAATTGCTTGTACTGGGCCAATTGGGTAATACCTGTAAATTGAATCAACCAGAACAAGATATATCCAATCACACCGATTGCCAAAAAGATGTAAATCCAATAGTTCTTATAGGTTCCTGATAGATTCAGAAAAACGTTCAACCCGACTAAAGCCAACGGAATAAATGCCCACTTCCACTGATTTGCGAATAATTGACGCATGCACATGGCAATGTATTTATTCTTTTCTAATCCATATTTCTTTGTTTTTATTGCTAGAGGATTGGATGGTGCTTGCATTTGGGCACGTTGTTGTGCTCCGTAATTCTTAGCCATATATCATAATTTTAAATGCGAAATAAAGGTCAAAGGTACAAAAATTGGATAATTTTGGGTAATTTTAATCGGCTAATTTAGACAATAAGCGAAAGAATATGTCGGCAAAACAAGTTTTGGACGGACCCGCGCTCCTACAAAAAATCAGACGAATTGCATTTCAAATTTTCGAAAACAATTTCGAGGAACAAGAGATGATTATCGCAGGAATTAAAGGCCAAGGCTACGCGCTCGCTGAAATGATGAGCAAGCATTTGGGTGAGATATCAAGCATCAAGGCCATTCCCGTGGAGATCCGCCTGAACAAGGAGATTCCTTACGAAAGCCCCGTCGAATTTTCAGCCGAAATCCAGACATTTGAAAACAAAGTCATCGTTGTAGTGGACGATGTACTCAATACAGGAAGAACCTTTTCCTACAGCCTTGCTCCCTTTTTAAGCATTCCTGTCAAAAAACTTCAAGTCGCAGTACTCATCGACCGGAATTACCGGAAGTTCCCGATTGCGGCCGACTACAAAGGCTATGAACTTTCTACGACCATTGCGGACCATGTAGAAGTCATTGTCACCGATGATGTAAATAGAGGGGTTTATTTGAAATAATTAAGACTGCCATATTTCCCAAGCCTTATCCGCTTGCCCATACAACATTTGAATACCCGTGTGGATACCACCTGCACCATTCGCCTCACCCTGTTTTAAGAAAGTTGTTTCCAAAGGATTGTAAACAATGTCATATAAGTAGTGCCGACTAGTTAACAGATTATAGGGGATCGGCGGACAGGAATCTTCTTTCGGATGCATCCCCAAGGGTGTGGTATTAACAATCAGTCCGACCTCGTCCATCAAGGTCGTCAAATCCACATAAGAAACCACTCCCTCGGAAGCAGTTCGTGAAACCTTTATCACTGGAATGCCAAGATCCTCTATCGCGGCAATAACTGCTTTGGCTGCTCCCCCTTGCCCTAACACGAGCGCCTTTCGCCCACTAAAATCAGAGAAAGCCTGCCAATCTTTCAGGGTTTGTTGGAATCCAAAGTAATCCGTATTATATCCGCGAATCCGTCCATCGGCTAATACTTTAATCGTATTAACCGCACCGATGCGTGCTGCAGCCGGATCAATTTCATCTAAAAAAGGAATAATTTGTTGCTTGTAAGGAATGGTTACATTGAAACCTTGAATGCCTGGCGTTTTGAGCAAAAGTGGGAAATCTTGTATGGAAGGAATTTCAAACTGCGTGTACGCATGTGTCTCACTTAAACCTAATTGCTCGAATTTCTCGGTAAAATAACGTTTGGAAAAAGAATGTCCCAAAGGAAAACCAATCAATCCGAATAAAGATTTCATCCTATTTCTTAGAAAATTGTTGTTTCAATACCCCGTAAACAATCGGCAAAACAGAAACGCCTACGATCCCCATGACAACTTTTTCGAAATTTTCTTTCACCCAAGCATTATCCCCTAAAAAGTACCCAGCCAAAGTAATACTGATCACCCAGAGACAGGCGCCCAACACCCCAAACAGTAAATAAACCGGATAAGACATACGACCTGCTCCCGCCACAAAAGGTGCTACGGTGCGGACTATCGGCACAAAACGAGCTAAAATAACCATCTTCGTGCCGTACTGAGCATAAAACTCTTCCGTTTTCTCAATATGTTCCCGTTTTAAAAACAAGATTTTTTCACGGCTCTTTACCCACTCGCTGAAATTTCGTCCAATGTAATAATTCAATTGATCCCCAAGCAAAGCGGCTATAATCATCAAAGGAATTACCGTCGTGAGGCTTAATTGCCCACTCGCAGCCGATAAGAGACCTACCGAAAACAAGAGTGAATCCCCAGGCAACAGAGGCATCACCACCAGGCCTGTTTCCACAAAAATAATAGCAAACAATAATGCGTAAGTCAATGACCCATTGGCCGCTATAAATTCACTTAGAAAAGTTAAAGGATCTTTTAAAAGATCTAGAATGATTTGAATCATTTAAATTATTTGTCTAAGAAGTGGTCAAAAGTATCCCCGCGTAAACCCAAGCGAATTGTCTCCAGGGAAATTACCTCATTGGGTGCGATATTCCCCACATTGACATTGGCACCTACTAGTTTAACAAACCAAACTTGTTGGGACTTTTGAGGCGCTTCCCAAATGATTTTCTCTTCCGGAATCTCAGTCAAAATTTCCTCCACTAACCCTTGGCGAACTTCCCCTGAGGAACGAAAAAGACCCACATTCCCCCCTTCACGCGCTTCTCCAATCACCTTCCAAGCCCCCGCCTCTAGTTCCATTCGCATCAATTTAATCCATTTATAAGGTGGTATGATCTTCGCCTCATCCTTCGAACCCACTTCCGACAACACGGTAACTTGTTGGGATAAAGTCCGAATAAATTCACACTTAACATCTGATTCCATCTCCACGGAACCATCTGATATCTCCGCATATTCCATACCGAATTGATCTAAAACACGGCGATATTCGTCAAATTGTCCACGGATGTAAAACGCTTCGAACAATGTACCTCCGAAATACACTGGTATCCCGGCTGATTTGTAGATGGCCAACTTCTCTTTTAGGTTGGGGGTAACATAGGAGGTCGCCCAACCCAATTTGACAATATCCGTATAAGCGGCGCCCATTTCTAAAAAATCTTCTACTTGACGCAGACTCAATCCTTTATCCATGACCATCGTCAAACCTTTTTGCCTTGGTTTGGTTGTTCTTTCAGGAATTTGATTTAAAATGTAATTCATCCTATCATTTAGCTTGTTATGAAATTGAAATTTAGTGGTTACTAGCCGACAAAAATAAGCATAACATCTGACTGAGACAAACACTTTGTTCAACTGATGCCAACAGACAAATCACAAAATCATCCTATATTTGCTCTTCTAAATTTTAGAATAATGAAAAAAACGATTGCTTTCCTAACATTAATTTTATTGCCAAGTATATCTGCCATCGCAAATTCAAATTCGGATGTTATCCTAGGAGAATGGATATCGCAAGAAAAAGACGGGAAAATAACCATCTACAAACAAGGGGAGCGATATTATGGAAAAGTAACTTGGGGTAAATTCCCAAGCAAAAAGGATAGCAATAACCCAGACCCCAAACTCCGAAACCGAGAAATTGTCGGCTCTGTCATACTAAAAGACTTTGTTTTTGCCGGGGATAGTTGGGAAAATGGAAGTATTTATGACCCCAATTCAGGGAAAACGTACGACTGCATTTTAAAGGTAAAAGACAATAACAAAAAATTAGACATACGCGGCTATATCGGTTCTCCCATGTTTGGTCGAACCGCTACTTGGTCAAGAAATTAATTCATCATCAGCCTAAGAAACAACATGAAACCCAACGAAAAAATACTTGCTTATTTACATTCAAATCTAAACAGAAAGATCGCCGACGGAAATCCCAATCCCATTTCAACCTGGCTAGATGGCACGCTCATTAAAGCTTCGGCAGGCTCCATTACGGCAGAATTCACAGTACGTGCAGACCAATGTAATCACGCAAACATCCTACACGGAGGAATTATAAGTACCATCTTGGATGAAATTATGGGGATGACCCTCATTACCGTGGAAATCGAACACCTTTATGTAACCATCAACCTGCATGTTGATTTCTTATTTGGTGCGAAAGCAGGCGAAAAAGTTACTGCGGTATCCGAAATATTCCGAGTAGGAAAGAAAATCGCCAACATCGAAGCAAAGCTTTACAATGAAGCGGGCAAATTATTAGCGAAGAGCACCAGTAATTTAGCGGCCACTTCGATTCCGGTCAATTATTAAGAAAGTATTTGATAGACGATAAAGGCCGACAAATAAGCCAAGGTTGTCATGTACAGGAATTGAATCGTCGGGTATTTCCAGGACTTCGTTTCGCGATAAGTTGTTGCTAATGTACTCATACATTGCATGGCAAAAGCGTAAAATATTAGCAGAGAAAAGCCTAAAGCCGCATCATAAAGCGGCTTTCCGGTTTCTGGATTAATCTCCGCGCGCATTCGATTTTTGATTGTTGCATTCTCATCATCAACCTCCCCTCCTAGACTGTAAATGGTAGACATGGTCCCCACAAATACCTCACGAGCCGCAAAGGAAGTTATCAACGCGATACCAATCTTCCAATCATAGCCGAGGGGCTTTATCACGGGCTCAATAACATGACCAAAATGTCCTGCATAAGATTGCTCCAATTTTTCAGACGCCACCAGGTTCGCCACTGCCGTTTCATCAAGCGTTGGATTTGCCGCACGCACCGCCTGCTCCACATTTGCCATACTATCTCCAGGGCCATAACTCGCTAAAACCCAAAGAACGATCGAAATCGCAACGATAATCTTACCCGCTTCAAACACAAACGCGCGAACCGAATTGTAAATTGATAAAGCAATGTGTTTAAATCGAGGCCCTTTGTAGGTAGGCAACTCCATAATGAAGTAGCTTTTTTCCTTCACATTTAAAAGCTTTTTCATCACCCATGCGGATAAAATCGCCATAAAAAAGCCCAATAAATACAGGCCAAACAATGCTAAACCCTGCAAATTAAACATACCAAACAAGGTACTACGTTCCGGTACAACCAAAGCAATTAACACGGTGTAAATAGGCAAACGAGCTGAACACGACATTAAGGGTGTCACCATAATCGTAATCAATCGATCCTTCCAAGATCCAATGGAACGTGTACTCATAATGGCAGGCACGGCACAAGCCACACCCGACATCAATGGAACAACCGACTTGCCATTTAACCCAAAACGACGCATCAACTTATCCATGATAAACATAACGCGTGACATGTAGCCCGTTTCCTCCAACATGGAAATAAAGAAAAACAGGAAAGCAATTTGAGGAACGAAAATAAGTACTCCACCAATTCCTGCAATCAAACCATCCGTCAACAAACCTGTTAACGCAGATTGAGGCAAAATTTCCTTTAAATAATCATTCAGTTGCGCAACACCTCCATCAATGGCATCCATGGGGTAAGCGGCCCAAGTAAATACGGCCTGGAACATCAAAAATAAAATACCCAAGAAAATCAAATATCCACCAACAGGGTGAATAAAGAATTTATCTAAACGGTCCGTTAGCGTTTTTACTGGCGGCGCATCCCACTGGCGATTTAAATTAATGACACATCGCTCAACAATTTCCGATAAAAATTCATACCGTTTGACTGTTTCCGATGTCTTGTACGATTTTGCATCAAATTTATATTTCGCTTGTAAGCTATCGAAAGCTTTTCGCTGCTCGTGGGAGAACATCTTCATGCGATCATGTTCCATCAACCACAACAGGGAACGGTAAGGGTCCGCCTCTCCGAAATTCAACGTAATATCTGCTAATAACTCATCTGCCACTGGCAATGGAAGCGCATCATTAGATGCATAACGATTTTTTAAGGTTTTCTCAACCGCAAGACGCAAACCATTGACCCCAATACCTTTCTTCGCATTGATTTCCGCAACCTCAATATTCAATTCCCGCGCTAACTTTATTGAATTGATGACGTAACCTTGGTTTTCGGCTACATCGACCATATTCAATGCGAGTACGGTTGGAATACCCAAATCCCGAACTTGGGAAAACAATAAAAGATTTCGTTTCAAATTAGAGGCATCCGCTACCACAATCGCCATATCGGGATAATCGGGATTGGCTGGGTTACCTAAAATATTAATGACTAACTCCTCATCAATGGACTTGGGATAGATACTGTAAATCCCGGGTAAATCTAGAATCTCCACCTTTTGATTTGGCTCCAATTCCCAGATTCCACTTAATTTATCCATGGTCACCCCTGGAAAATTCCCCGTCTTCTGATTCAAACCCGTCAGGGTGTTGAAAAGTGACGACTTCCCCGCATTCGGATTACCGATTAACGCTATTTTAGGTTGTATGGACAATTTTAAACGAGTTTAACTTGTATGGTCGCTGCTTCCTCTTTTCGCATACTCAAAGTATAACCGGAAACTTTAATGGCAATCGGGTCACCAAAGGGTGCCTGATGCGTTAATTCAATCAGGGTTCCGGGCAAACAACCCATTTCCAATAATTTCAATGATAGCAATTCATCTGTAAAACCTTTGATTTCAGCTTGCTCCCCCACATGTAAATCTGCTAATGTTCGCATTCGTCGTTCTACTTATTTAGAATTGTTCAAAATTAGGACAAATGTACTGAGTATTTTCGAGCTAAAAAATGATTAACACGAGTTTTGGTCGAATAGATTTCAAATCCGTAAAATACTGAGTAGATTATACTTTAAAGCAAATTTTCTATTGTAAATTGCAGGTCCTTTATGGGAATCAAATCATGATCCTGAATGAAATAAATGTATTGGTCAAAAAAGAGCTACACCTTGAATGGAGGCAACGCTATGCACTGCACGGCCTAATTCTCTATTTAGCGTCGACTATTTTCGTTTGCTACCTTTCATTTAAGGCCAAACAGCACGCGATTAACCCCATTACTTGGAACACGCTATTCTGGATTATCCTTCTATTTATTGCAATAAACGCCATTGGAAAAAGCTTCACCCAAGAGTCATCCCAGCGAAATTTATTTTATTACACCTTGGTAAGCCCAGAAGCTATTATTTATTCCAAAATCATTTATAATTCCCTCATCATGATGGGGATATCTTTTATAGGGTTCTTTTTCTATTCTTGGGTCATGGGCAATCCTGTCGGCAATATTCCTCTCTACCTTTTATCCATTGTACTGGGGAGTATCGGCTTCGCATCTTGTCTTTCTTTGATGGCAGGTATAGCGGCTCAAGGCGAGAACTCAGCGACATTAATGGCAGTTTTAAGCTTTCCAATCATTATACCCCTATTGTTGCTAATTTTGAAATTAGCCAAGAGTGCTATGGACGGTATTTCGATTCAAGAAAATTGGGATGAAATCGCTATTCTAAGTGCATTAGATACCATAGTGATTGTTTTATCCGGAATTTTATTCCCGTATATATGGAAACATTAAAGAAACACGGTGGCAATATCCTTTGCATGATTTTGCTTTTTTACACCGTTTATGCAGGATTTGAGGGCAAAGTTCCACGGCAAGCCATTCTGAACGAGACGGTTAGAAATCTGTATTTTCACGTAACCATGTGGTTCAGCATGATATTCTTGTTGGGGACCTCGGTTTACCATTCCGTGCGCTATTTACGATCTGGCGACATTCACTCGGATTTAAAATCTTATGCCTACGTAGAAACAGGCTTGTTATTCGCTTTGTTAGGTCTAGCAACAGGAAGTGTTTGGGCTAAATTTACTTGGGGAGATTGGTGGACAAATGACCCTAAATTAAATTCCGTGGCCGTTGGAATGCTCATTTACCTAGCTTACTTATTAGTTCGATCTTCCCTCACTGAAGAACAACAAAAAGCACGAATCGCATCAGCTTATAACATTTTTGCCTTTGTCGTGTTCATGGTGTTAATTTGGATTCTCCCACGAATGACGGACTCACTACACCCTGGAAATGGGGGAAACCCGGGATTCAATTCCATGGACTTGGATAACCGGATGCGCTTGGTATTCTATCCTGCCATCATTGGCTGGACCTTATTGGGTTTTTGGATAGCTAGATTACGCATCCGTATTAAGCTAATAGAGCAGCAAATTGAAGAAAACAACTAATATGAAAAGATCTATTTTTAGCCTAATTCTTGCCCTAATCAGTTTCGCAGGACAAGCGCAAGAATCTGTTGAAATGGCCGACAAATTCCGGGAAGACGGTAAAATCTACGTGGTTATCGCCGTAGTGGCTATCATTTTGGCTGGTATTTTTATCTACCTTTTCCGCCTTGATCGTCAAATCACCGATTTAGAAAAACGCATCAAATGAAAAAAACACATATCGTTGGCCTCATCTTAATCGCCATCGCCATTGGAATTATCTTAATTACGACGGGGGATGCAAGTACTTATGTGGGTTTTGAAGAAGCGGAACGTATCAGCCAACAAGACCCGAATCAAAAAGTACACGTGGTTGGGAAGTTAAAAAAAGACGCTTCAGGAAAAATACTTGGCATGGTTTTTAATCCTGCCTTGGATGCTAACCGCTTAGAATTTATCGTTGAAGATAGCTTGGGAAGAGAAAATCAAGTCATTTATGCTGCACCCAAACCACAAGATTTCGAAAAATCGGAAAAGATTGTTTTGGTGGGCAGTATGAAGCCCGACAAGATTTTCTATTGTGACAAAATACTTTTAAAATGTCCTTCTAAATACCAAGAAGGAAAGATATCTGCCGACTCTAGCGCTTCATTAGAAGCCAAATAATTATATGATACACGAAACCATTGGCCAAGTAGGGCATGCGCTCATTATCGTTTCCTTTGTAACGGCATTATTGGCAACATATTCCTATTACCGCTCAAGTCAAACCAGCGAATTAGCAAATGATTGGCGACAAGCTGCCCGTACTTTGTTTTTCTTGCACTTAGGTTCTGTCATCGCCGTAGCAACGACCCTTTACATTATTATTTATAACCATTATTTCGAATATCATTACGCATATACGCATGCCTCCAAGGCATTACCCATTGCATACATCGTGTCTTGTTTCTGGGAAGGCCAAGAGGGGAGTTTCTTGTTATGGATTTTCTGGCAAGCACTGCTGGGGGTACTGCTCATGTTCCGTAATCCCAAGTGGGAAAGCCCGGTAATGACCATTTTTGCGCTTGTCCAAACCTTTTTAACTTCCATGATTTTAGGAATTATTATTCCTGGAATCGAATTGAAAATCGGATCTTCTCCCTTTTTATTACTACGTGAAGCCCAGCCAGATTTGCCGGTTTGGACCTTGCAGCCCAATTTTATTCCAAAGGATGGGCGGGGATTAAATCCCTTGTTACAAAATTATTGGATGGTGATTCACCCACCTACCTTGTTTTTGGGATTTGCCTTGACCCTTGTGCCCTTTGCGTTCTTGATGGCTGGCCTTTGGAAGAAGCAACTAACAGAATGGATTAACCCTGCATTGCCCTGGTCTCTGTTCGGAGCTGGCGTATTGGGGGTCGGCATCATGATGGGTGCCTACTGGGCGTATGAAACCTTAAATTTTGGGGGATATTGGAACTGGGATCCTGTAGAGAACGCCTCATTTGTCCCCTGGTTAGTTTGGATAGGCGCTGTACATACCATGATTGCTTATCGAAATTCGAGTTCTGCCTTGAAGACTTCCATTATCTTGGTCATTTCTACTTTTATTTTGGTCTTGTATTCCACCTTCCTGAATCGCTCAGGAATCTTAGGCAATGCCTCCGTTCACTCGTTCACAGATCTAGGTTTATCGGGGCAATTACTTCTGTATATGGGAACTTTCTTATTAGGAGCGATTGGATTGGCTTGGTACCGTTGGAAAGATTTACCTACCGACGAAAAAGAACTCGGAGTTTACTCGCGCGAATTCTGGATTTTTGTTGGTGCATCCGTCTTAGGACTTTCTGCTTTTCAGTTAATATTTACAACCTCCATTCCCGTTTATAACAAAATTGCGGAGGCTTTTGGCATGGTTTCTAACATTGCCTTGCCTGCAGATCAAGTCGAACATTACAGTAAAATTCAAATTTGGATTTTCATTGCCGTTGCGATTTTAAGCGCGATTGGTCAATATGTTTGGTGGGGGAAAATCAAAGGTAAAGACCAGTGGAAAGCCCTTTGGAATTCCGTATTGGTCGCTACGTTATTGACCGTTCTATTCATTAATCTGGGTAAAATCTTTACGATATCTTACATTATTCTCTTATGGTCAAGCCTCTTCGCTGTCTATGCGAACGGTAGCATTTTGTGGTTCCTTTCACGTCAAAAAATCTCCATTGCCGGAGGTGCCTTGTCACACGTGGGTTTGGCCGTTATGCTGATTGGCATTTTGTTTTCATCGGGTTATTCCAAAGTTGTTTCCTTGAACCGTTCTGGATTTGCTATATCCAATAAAGTAGAGCAATTCACCAAAGACAACAACAAGGAAAACAAGGAAAATCTACCCCTTTGGCTTGGACAAGGTGCACAAATGCAAGATTACCTCGTGACCTACAAGGGTCGTAAGATTGCACTTCGTGGGAAACCAGGCTACTACAACAAAAAGGATTTTGAAATCATCGAAGGAGATTTTCATGCGGTAGCGCTAAAAGATGTAGCCGTAAATGGCGAGTCCATCGCCAAGAAAGGGGATACAGTTATCGTAGAACCCGAAAACAATTATTACGAATTGGAATTCAAAAATGCCGAGGGGAAAGCTGTGTCATTATTCCCGCGCTGGCAAGTTAATCCAAAAATGGGAACTGCCATTTCTCCGGATATTAAGCATGCCTTTAGCCATGATATTTATACTTATGTTTCACTAGATCCACGTTTAGCTGCGGAAGCTGGAGAAGAAAAACAATGGAGTCAAACGATTAATTCGACCGTAATGGTCGGTGATACCTTGTTTCTGAATGATTTTGTAGCCGTTTTAAAAGAAGTCAGTCGGATCACGCAACTGGAAGGATTTCAACTAGGGGTAAATGATGCGGCAGTGCAGGCTAACTTCCTCGTTATGGGAAAAAATGATCAAAAATTTGAATTGAAACCCACCTTCATCATCAAAGATGGGATGGTGGCTATGCCGGCTTTTGAAAGCGAGGAGACCGGAATCAAGATCAAATTCACAACGATTAATCCACAAACCCAACAATTTAGTTTTGCTGTGAATACGACACAGCAAGATTTGATTATCATTAAAGCATTGGAAAAACCGTATATAAATTTGGTTTGGATTGGATCTATCCTGATATTTATTGGTCTTTTCATCGCAACTTACCGTCGATCGGAAAAACGTCTTGCATCATGAGTACCAAAGAAAAATTTAGTCTATTCATTGCTATTGGCTTTTTAATGATCTGGATTGTCGACTTGAACTCGCCTACTCCACCTGAAATTAAAGGACAATTTTGGCAGGAAATAAACTATCACTACAGTTGGCTCATGTTTGCTGTCGGCTGTCTTTTTTACTATCAATTCGCACGCAATGAGCGGATAAATAAGGAGGACAAGAACAAAAAGAATTAACATGGATGACCCCGAACATATCATTACGAGTGCTGAAATCATTGGAATTATAACATCCATGGTTTTTTCCGCGTTTTTCTCCGGCGTGGAAATGGCCTTTGTTTCCTCGAATAAATTATACTTCGAGTTAAAAGCCAAACAAGATATTTTAAGTGCTAAAATTATCTCTCAATTTAACAAAGCTCCATCCGCATTTATTGGGACGATGCTCATCGGAAATACCCTCTCCCTCGTGGCTTATGGTATTTTTATGGAGGAATATTTGCATCACCTTATTCTGGGATTTATCCCATTAATGAATGAAATTTTAGCCCGATTAATCGCATCTGTTGTAGCGACAATCCTTATTCTCACGACTTCAGAATTCACCCCCAAAAGCATCTTTTTAATTAATCCCGATGCTATTTTGGAGTTTTTAGCAATCCCCATTTGGATCATCAATACGTTGATGTTCCCACTCGTTTGGGTGATTGTAGGCTTATCCAAATGGTTTATAACGAACGTATTGCGTTTAACCTATTCGGAAGAAAAGCCGGCTTTTGGCTTAACCGATCTAAATCATTATTTACAAAATTTAAATCGGAAAGTTTCAACAGAGGAGGAGAATGAGGTAGATACGAAGATTTTCCATAATGCCTTGGAGTTTAAACAAGTAAAAGTTCGTGATTGTATGATTCCTCGGACTGAAATTACCGCCGTAGAATTAGAGGAAGGCATCGAGGGCCTGACCAAAACCTTTATTGAAAGCGGCCATTCCAAAGTCCTGGTGTACAAAGAGAGCTTAGAAGAAGTGATAGGCTATTGTCACTCACTGGCGCTGTTTAAAAAACCAAAAGATTTGCAATCCATCTTGACTTCCATCCCCATTGTTCCTGAGGCCATGGCAGCAAATGATTTGATGATAAAATTTTCCAAAGAGCGTAAATCCTTAGCGATTGTCGTAGACGAGTTTGGTAGTACCTCCGGATTGGTAAGTATGGAAGATGTTATGGAACAAATTTTTGGCGAGATTCAAGATGAATACGATGACTCAGAGGATTGGATCGAAAAGCAGGTGGATGAACATACCTACATCTTATCGGGCCGCCATGAAATCGATTACCTAAATGAAAAATATAGTTGGAATTTACCCGAAGGGGATTACGACACGCTTGGGGGGATGTTAATCAGTCTCTATGAGGATATCCCGGAAGTTAATGAAACCATTATTTCCAGTCCTTTCCAATTTCAAATCCTCACGACCACCGATGCCCGGATTGATACAATCAAAGTAATCATCACGGGTCAAATCACGCAGAAAGAAGTAGTTAACGCGAAGCATTAATCACACGTTGAAGTGTCTGGCATTTCATTTGGGTTTCTTCCCATTCCTTGAATGGATCTGAATCCTCTGTAATGCCACATCCAGCGTAATAACGCGCAATATTTCCACTCAACTGGACGGTACGTAGATTCACAAATAAATGGGTAGCCTCCTCCAAATTGATGGGTCCTAGGTAGCCACTGTAAAGCAAACGTTCATGTTGTTCGGTTCGCAAAATCCAGTTCAAAGCAGCCTCTTTGGGAGTACCACATACCGCTGAAGTGGGATGTAATAAATTTAACATTTGCGTAATCAAACCTGGATAATGATACCTGGTTGTATCCACGGAATATTCCGTTTTTAAATGCATTAAATTCCCCGCTAAAACTGTTTTTGGGCCATTTTCTAGGTATTCTCGCAAACGAATTCGCTTAAAGCAATCAATAATGTATCGACTCACATAAGCTTGTTCCTCAATTTCCTTTTGCGACCAGCGTGCCTCAGATGGAGCCAATTTATGGCCCTGTGCATCTAATCCCGATTGAGTTCCAGCTAAAGAGATGGTTCGAAAAATCCCCTCGGAATCCTGAGACACCAAAGTCTCCGGCGTCGCACACAGCCAGACATCCCCTAAGGCCGGAACATAAATCGCAGCCACAAAGGCCCCTGGATAGTTGGCACACAATTGTTCAAACGATTGAAGTAGATTGAAATGGGCATCTAGCGCATGCTCATCCACGCGTGACAATACGACCTTTTGGAAATATCCTGCCTCAATTTGTTTCACGGATTTTGCTACTTGCGCGATGAACTCCGCCCTCTTTTGAATATCCTCCGGAGGTTGAAAAGTCGATAAGGCCAGCATATCAAGCTGTGAAGAATTTTTAGAATTTAAACAATCTGCCTTTAGAAAATAGGGCTGGCCAATGAATGGGCCAACTAAAAAACCACTCCCCAGATTTTCTAATTCATTGGGATCCACTAGGTGGCCTCCACTGACATCCTGCAATAAATACTGCGTCGATTGATTGGGTAAACGCCACATCGCCAAGGCATGACCAGACGCCTGCGCACTTTCCCAAATCTCTGACCAATCTGAAGCTTCCAATATATTTAATCTATTTTCAGTATCGCTACGGTTAAACGACTTGCACAGATTAATTGTTCGGACTCATCATGAATTTTAATTTCATAAACATGTAAAGTCTTCCCGATGCGTAAAGGAACACATGTTCCTGTGACGAAACCGCCGCGCGCTGATTTTAAATGATTCGCATTAATCTCAACTCCAACGCCCTTGTATTGGTCCATATTCGGAACGGCCAACAAAGAAGCAATACTCCCTATCGATTCTGCTAACACAACGGAGGCGCCACCATGAAGAAGACCAAAAGGCTGTTTCGTTCGCTGGTCAACAGGCATTTTCGCTTTGATGTAGTCGGCTGTAATCTCCGTAAATTCAATGCCGAGATGCCCAAGCATGTTGCCTTGACTCATCGCATTGATGTCATCGACACTTATGGAAGTATTAAACATATATTTGTATTTTTGTGCTGCAAAAATCGCAATTATTTAGCGATTTCAATCTCAATTCAGCCAATTTATATGCATAACCTCAAAGACATTTACCTAATTCGCCACGGAGAAACCGATTACAATCGTATGGGCGTAGTTCAGGGAAGTGGAATTGATGCGGATTTAAATGAATTGGGGCGCCAACAAGCCGCTGCATTCTTTGCGCACTACCAAGACCTTCCCATTAATAAAATCTACACCTCTGCACTAAAACGCACCCATCAATCAGTCCAAGGATTTATCGACAAAGGTCTATCCTGGGAACAACATGCGGGGTTAAATGAAATTTCATGGGGAATTCGCGAGGGGCGAACCCCCAATAACGAGGATGATCAATACTACCGGAATCTTGTCCGAACTTGGCGTAAAGGAGATGTTCATGTCCCTTCTGAAGCAGGCGAAAGTCCCGTAGATGTACTCGAAAAACAAAAACCGGTCGTCGAATTGATTCTTTCAAGACCCGAAGAAAGACATATATTAGTTGCTATGCATGGCCGAGCTATGCGCGTATTATTGACCCACCTATTCAAAAAACCATTGCATGAAATGGATAGCTTTGGGCATCAAAACCTTTGTCTTTACCATTTACAATACGATTATATTCAGAGCAAATTTATCGCTCTCAAAGAAAACCATACGGAGCACCTTGCGGGATTGCCCGATTCTATGTAAACAATGAAACGAAAACGCCTGTATTGGACATTGCAATTTGTCGGCTGGTTCGCATGGGCACTCAATGAGGCATTGCTTTATACCAATCAATATGGATGGAAATGGGCATGGCTTTTTTCGTCGATGGCTAACATCGTTTTGGCTATTTTTCTTACCCATCAATACCGACTCATCACAAAAAAGTATCGCTGGCAAGACATGAGTTTATGGCGAATGTTGCAATGGAATCTCTTGGCCTTAGTCATCATGGCGATACTATTGATGGGGCTCAATATCCCCTTGGATTATATATTTCTTCAAGAAACTTATGACGTGACTCTGAGTCCATTTATTCTCATTCAAATATTTTTTAATTTCCTGAAGCCATTGGCCATTTGGGGATTGATTTATTTTTTCTTCCAATACTCCAACAAGCGATTGGAAATGGAGCGGGAAAATGACCAACTTGAGCGAGCTATTTTGGAAACGGAGGGAAAAGTTTTGCGTGCGCAGATGAATCCACACTTTGTATTTAATGCGCTAAACAGTGTTCGCGCATTGATTACCGAGGACCCTCAAAAAGCGAAAAAGGGGATCAATCAATTATCGAAATTGCTTCGCAGTTCGCTACTAACAGAACGCAAAAAAACCATTGCCTTGTCGGAGGAATTAGATACCATCATCGATTATTTAGCCCTAGAAAAAATTCGATATGAAGATCGTTTAGATTGGTCCATCACGATTGAACCCTCCTGCCAAAAGGCTCAGATTCCGCCCATGTTATTACAGACACTCGTTGAAAACGGAATTAAACACGGCATATCAAAATCAATCAAAGGTGGGAAGATCGAAATTACCGCGGAAAAAAAATCAGAAATGATGTTCATTCACGTCATCAATCCGGGGCACTTGAAGAATACAAAAGAGCCGTCCGAGGGCCTGGGTCTCATTAATTCCCAGCATCGTTTGAAATTACTGTATGGAGAAACCGCTCAAATTAATCTTCAACCATTAAACAAAAATCAAGTGTGTGCATCGGTGACATTGCCTTATCTTGAGGAAATTTAATTGCCATTATGAAAGCCATCATCGTAGACGACGAGCGTTTAGCGCGGAATGAACTGAAACGCTTATTGGAAAACTTTCCGCATATCGAGGTAATTGCCGAGGCTGCTAACACGGATGAGGCAGCGACTTTGTTGGAATCCCATCAGCCAGATGTTATGTTTTTAGACATTCAAATGCCCGGGAAAACGGGATTTGAGTGGTTGGAAAATTGGGACGGCTATTTACCCGAAGTGATTTTTACAACAGCTTTTGATGAATACGCCTTAAAGGCATTTGAAGTAAACGCTTTAGATTATGTTTTGAAACCAATTGAATTAGCTCGACTAAGCGAGAGTATTCAAAAACTTGAAAAAAAACAGGTTCAGCAAGCAAAAGTAAGCCCATCAGCCCTTCATGTTTTAGGAGCGCAGGATCAAATTTTTGTCAAAGACGGGGAACGTTGTTGGTTCGTTCGCCTGGACCGCGTTCGTCTTTGTGAATCGATGGGGAATTATGTACGATTATTCTTTGATGACCAAAAACCATTGGTACTTAAATCCTTGAATGCATTAGAGGAACGCCTTGACCCGAAGGTATTTTTTCGAGCAAACCGGAAACATATCATTAATTTAAATTTTATTGATAAGATTGAACCTTGGTTTTCAGGAGGTTTGCAAGTGACCCTTTCAGGCAAAGGAGAGAAAATCGAAATCTCGAGACGTCAATCAATACGTTTTAAAGAATTACTTTCGCTTTAATCACGTTCTGGAGCTTCGCCAAGTAAGAAACCAAATGCCTGCAGAGCCGGGACATGATCAAAAATCACTTTGAGGATTGCCGTCAGCGGCAAGGCTAAAATCAAGCCTGGTATACCCCAAATCATTTCCCCTCCCAACAAAGCAAGCATGGCTACCATGGGATTAATACTAACTTTGGAGCCAATCACGAGCGGTGTAATAAAATTAGCTTCTACAAACTGTACAGCAGCGACCCAAAGCATCACTCCGAGTGCATAATTGGGTCCTAAACTTGCTAAGGTTAAAAGGATAGGGACGGCTGCACCGATCCAAATTCCAATGTAGGGGATGAGTAATAAAATACCTGTTAAGCACCCAAAAAAGAAATAATACTCCACCCCAATCCACCAAAATCCTCCACAACAAAGTATTGCCACAATCAACATCACGGCAAGCAAGCCCACTAAATAGCTTTGTACGACAGAACTTGTTTTTTGCATGATTCCTCGTAAAATTTGGGGATCTGTCGTGGGAAAAACCTTAGCGAGGAAATCGGCAAAAAATTGTCGGTAATACAAAAAGAAGAAAACAAAAATGGGAACAATAATAAATGTCGTTATCCCGTGTAATACGGTACCAAATGTAGTCGTAATGATGGTTCCTGAATTCTTCAAAAGATTGATGGTTTGGTTACTAAACTCCACCATCTGTTTCTTCCGAGAAATATTCAAGTTTTGGGATAGAAAACTTTGTAATCCAGCTAGCCACTTCTCCGACTTCTTAATAAAAATGGGCCAATCGTTCACAAATTCAGCTAATTGACCAATTAAGAGCAATAGAATTAAACCCAATACGATAAACATAATTAATAGACATACTGTAATCGCAAAGGCGCGTGCTAATCCTTTGGATTCCAACCAGCTACAAACTGGCAAAACCAACATGGCTAAAATCATGGAAAATGATAGGACTATCAACAAGTCTTGTAAAAGATAAAGTCCCAAAACTACGAGAGCGATGCTAATTAAAACGGCTGCCAAACGCAACGGATAAGGGGTATCTTTGTACATTGTCGAAATATTGCTAAGTCAAATTACGCAAAATTTAACAATTTCGTAATTTAGGCCTACCTATATTTGTCCTATCTCATTCATCCAATGCCCGAAAAACCATGAGTAAAACGCTACAACAAGCGAAAATTTTATTGGTCGATGACGATCCGGATATTCTTGAGCTATTGGAATACAATTTAGCCAAAGAGAACTATCAATTGGCAAAGGCTTATGACGGAAAAGAAGCCTTGGAAATTGCGCAGACGTTCAAACCGGCTTTGATCATTATGGATGTGATGATGCCGATTATGGATGGCATCGAAACAGCACGCAAAATGAAAAGCATGCCCGAGTTTAAAAACACAATCATTTTGTTTTTAACAGCTCGTGGGGAGGAATTTACAGAAGTAGCGGCTTTCGATGCAGGTGCTCAAGATTACATCATCAAACCGATTAAGCCTCGAGCACTTGTAAGTCGGATTAATGCATTACTTAAACGGGAATCCAGCGAGGAAAATCAAGATATCATTGAAATTGGAGGCTTAGTCATCAACCGCACACAGTATGCCGCTACCTTCGAAGGACGTGCGCTCATCCTGCCTAAAAAGGAATTTGAACTCCTCTCCTACCTCGCAAAGAATCCCAATAAGGTTTTCAACCGCGATGAATTATTAGAAAAAGTTTGGGGGTCCGATGTCTATGTTGTCGAGCGTACCGTAGACGTACACATCCGTAAACTCCGCGAAAAAATTCCCGAATATTACATCAAAACCTTAAAAGGAGTTGGCTATTTATTCTCCATCGAGAAGGCTTAAAAATGATTGTTTTTAGGTAAATTGCGGCTTTATGACAAGTCGGCACCTTCTTTTTTGTTTATTGTTAAGTTCATCATTGCTTGCCCAAGCTCCGAAACGTGAGCTGCGCGGCGTATGGATAGCCACCGTTCAAAACATCGATTGGCCCAGCCCACAAAATTACAATTCCTATACACAGCAAAAAGAATTTATCGACCTTTTAAATTCACATCAACAAACGGGGATCAACGCACTTTTTGTCCAAGTTCGTACAGCCGCAGATGCTCTATATGCGAAGGGGGAGGAACCTTGGTCGGCCTACCTTTCTGGAATACAAGGCCAATCCCCCAAACCCAGCTACGACCCTTTGGCTTTCATGATTCAAGAATCTCATGCCCGTGGAATGGAATTTCATGCCTGGTTGAACATGAATCGAGGAAGTATGTCAGTTAAAAATACGTTAAGTGCCAAGCATATTGTTCGCCTACACCCCGAATGGATGGTAGTTTACAACAACCAACATCTTTTTAATTTTGGGATTCCCGCCGTACGTCAATACATCACCCAGGTGGTCAAAAACCTCGTCCTGGAATATGACCTAGACGGCATCCATTTTGATGATTATTTCTACCCCTATCCCATTAAAAACGCACATTTTGATGACGATGAGGCATTTGCAAAATACAAGTTACCCAATGAAAGTTTAGCCGACTGGCGGCGTAGAAACATCAATACATTAGTCGAAGAGATTTCAAAAACAATTAAATCCGTCAACCCGCGTGTTAAATTTGGGATTAGCCCCTTTGGCATTTGGCGACATAAAAGCTCGGATCCGGAATATGGTTCTCCCACAAGAAATGGCCTACAATCCTATGACGACCTCTTTGCAGACACCGAAAAATGGACAAAAGCCGGTTGGCTCGATTACATAGCCCCCCAATTGTATTGGGGCACAACACATAAGGTTGCTGCTTTTGGTCCACTAGCAAATTGGTGGAGCGAGCACGGATATGGTCGGCCGATCTACATCGGCCACGCAGCATACCACTTGACGGACCAATGGAATACAAATGAGTTATCGAAACAATTGAGCATAGCAAGGGGTTTAGCACAAGTGAAAGGATCTATTTACTTTAGTTCGAGCCAACTGACGAAAAACATCAAGGGCTGGCGAGATAGTCTGCGAACATCACATTTCAAACACGTGGCGCTCGTTCCAGCGATGCCGTGGCTTGATAGTATTCCTCCAACAGCACCGCACAAGGTCAGCCTGCAAAAGCAATCGGGGAAATGGACCATGCGCTGGCAAGCAGGAGAACCCAGTATAGACAATGATCCGCCGGCCTATTACGTAGTTTATAAAATCCGTCGGAGCGAAGGCATACGTGGGTTGGAAAACTCGGCAAATATTATTTATAAAGGACAAAAAAACGAATACATCATTGATCCATCAGCTCTGCAAACGGGCTACGGCTTTGTCGTCACGGCCTTTGACCGATTGCACAATGAATCCCCGGCGGGGACCATTCAATGGATCGTACCCAACACTCCCTAATTATGAGCTTACGATTTTTACATTTGACCGTAAAGGACATTACCGAAGAAACAAAAGATACCAAAACCATCCATTTTTGGCATCCCATTCATGACACCTTGCATTATGTAGCAGGCCAGTTTTTAACCGTAATTCCAAACATTGACGGAGAAAAACCGAGACGTAGTTATTCGTTGTCGTCTTCACCGGCGACCGACATGTCCCCAGCGATCACTATCAAGCGGATTCCAGGTGGACTTGTATCCAATTTTCTTTGTGATAACATCAAGGTGGGTGACAGCGTAGAGGTCATCGAACCGATGGGAAACTTTGTCATTGAGCCCGAGGCGGATGCATCCAAAAATTACGTGTTCATTGGTGCAGGATCCGGCGTAACTCCCTTGATGTCGATGATTAAGACATTGCTAAACCGTGAGCCTAAATCAAAAATTCATTTGATTTATGGAT
>JACCDK010160534.1_pt1 | contig 49128 bp, 47 predicted proteins | sample 7445871 | NCBI WGS metagenome assembly JACCDK01 (sample SAMN15323436, study PRJNA562643) | freshwater metagenome | isolation source: river surface water | place: USA:Blue River Watershed | collected 2017-08-15 | reverse complement strand
TAAAGAAGTCGCAGCATTAATAGATGGAGAAGGTTTGAGTGGCTATGGATATGGTGCAGTTTATGAATACGGTGCAACTTACTCAAACTATCCAAGAAAGTATGCTCTCTATTGGACAACTTCGGGAGACATTTCTCAAGTAAAAACTAATCAGATTTTTGGGGTTAACACAGTTGCCTGCTCAGGAGATAGTGGCGGCCCAATAACTCATGAGATTTCTGGCGGTGTTGAAGTATTGATCGGAAATTTGAGTGGCGCCGCCTCGGTAACAAATAGATGTGGGACCAAGGCTGCTGATGGAAAGTTCTATATGCGAATGACGGTCGGCTATCACTATCTTTCGCTCATCCAGAGTGAATTATCAAAGTCGTTAGCTACCCCAGCTGCAAAATCTAAAACATATAAAATAACTTGCATTAAAGGAAAAATTAAGAAATCGGTCATTGGTACAAATCCAAAGTGTCCAATTGGGTATAAGCAGACCGCAAAAACCCTAATTACGAAGTAATTTGATTTACCGCTAAACTGCGCAGGCTATAAAACATGTAGGGGCCTTTAGCTCAGTCGGTAGAGCAACGGACTTTTAATCCGTGGGTCGCGGGTTCGATCCCCGCAGGGCCTACTTAAAGAATGTCACCCCAACCATTTACCCTATTGCTAAATTAGGCCAAGATTCTGTTAACTTTTGTTAAATTAGATTAATGGTCTATTAGTTCCAGAGGTGGGATCTATGGATAACATGCAGGGTTTTATAAGCTGGTTAGCAAATCGTCCAACTGCTGATGAAATCTGTAGGGCATTAATAACAGATTATCTCAAGAAGCATGGCGCATGTTGTGCGCGACTAGGACGTTTGAACAAAGATGATAGTTATCACTATCTTGGCGAATACGGATTTGACGGAAACGAAACTGGGAAGTTAGTTCCAGGACAGATCTGGCGTGAACGAAAAGATATGGAAATAAATCAAATTGCTGCCGGGCGTCAACCAGGTCCATGGACCAGCAAAGATAACCAAGTGTTGATTGAATTACGCGCACGTGGAACTGTTTATGGTTGGATGAACATTATGTTCTCAAAAGCACTTGATAACGAACAGAAAAAAGCTGCATTTGATGATGCACAATTACTTTCACATGTGATCTCGCTCTATCTATCTTTGACACATCCACAAGAATTTTCTAGCGAACGTGATTTAGAATCAGAGAAGGGCATTCCATCAGTTGATTCATTGACCAAACGTCAGTTGAGTATTTTGCGTGGCATGGTCGATGGAAAGACCAATCATGACTTGGCAACACAACTTGGATACTCTGTTTCTACGATTCGCCATGAAACGATGCGAATTTATCAAGCGCTTGCAGTAAGTGATCGTCGTGAAGCTGCACAAAGAGCGCTCGAATATGGGTGGGTTTAATCCGACCGATAGACTTCGCTACCTATGGCTAAGTCACTTCCTACGCCTGCTGCTCCTGGTCAAGATGAGACTAGGGGCGTTCTAGCGATTCCAGCCTTTCGCAGGCTCTGGCAATCAATGGCCTTCTCCTCTCTCGGAGATTGGCTTGGCTTGCTTGCAACAACTGCCATGGCTCAGAAATTATCGGGTGGCGACTATGCGACAGCTAACTTTGCGATTGCAGGCGTATTTATCGCACGTTTACTTCCGGCTGTCTTTTTGGGGCCGATAGCGGGTGTGATTGCAGATCGCTTTGATCGTCGTAAATTGATGGTAATTGCAGATGTGCTGCGCGGTGGCTTATATGTATCTATTGCGCTCTATCAGAATTACTACTGGTTATATGCAGCCACGATTTTGGTTGAATGCGTAACTCTTTTCTGGTCGCCAGCCAAGGAAGCTTCGGTTCCTAACTTGGTTCCGAAAGAGAAACTGGAAGCGGCAAACCAAGTCTCGCTTTTGGCAGCTTACGGAACTGCACCGATTGCCGCAGCGCTATTCGCGGTTTTGGCTTTGATCACCGGCGCATTAACCGCACTCTTTCCATTTTTAAACAACAACACCACTGATGTAGCGCTATATATAAATGCCATCTCCTTTCTATACACCGCTTGGATCGTCTATCGAATGGATGAGATCCCTAAAGGTGCTGCATCTGGCAAAGGTGGAGAAAATATTGCAAAGTCACTATTGGAAGGTTGGCGCTTTGTAAGCCAATCAAAAATAGTTCGTGGTTTGATCGTCGGAATGGTTGGCGCATTTATGGCTGCCGGTGCGGTAATTGGTTTAGCCAGAACCTTTGTTAGCGACTTGGGTGGTGGCGATGCTGCATACGGCGTGCTCTTTGGATCGGTATTTACTGGTTTAGCGCTAGGGATAGGTTTTGGCCCCCGAGTACTGTCGCAATTTTCAAGGCGCAGATTGTTTGGCGCATCCCTTGCAATTGCAGGCTTCTTCTTGGTGGCACTTGCACTTATTAATAACTTGGTAATTGCAGTAATGGTCACGATTATTTTGGGTGCTTTTAGCGGAATTAGCTGGGTAACTGGCTTCACCATGTTGGGCATGGAGGTCGAAAATGAGGTGCGTGGTCGCACTTTTGCTTTCGTGCAATCTTTGATCCGTGTGGTTCTGGTGGCAGTTCTTGCGATTGCGCCGCTTATTGCAGCTACCTTTGGAGAACATACTTATAAGTTCTATAACTCCGAAGTTACTTACAATGGCGCAGCGATAACAATTTTAATTGCCGGAATCTTGGCATCTTTAATCGGTGTAGTTTCATATCGCCAAATGCGTGATCGTCCAGGTGTTTCATTAATGAGCGATATTGCAGCGGCACTTCGCGGAGATTTAGGTGCAATTGTTAGCGGACATGCAAAAGGCGTCTTTATCTCTTTCGAAGGCGGTGAAGGTTCCGGGAAATCAACACAGTCAGTGTTGTTAAAAGATTACCTGGAGGAACAAGGGCATACCGTTACTCTGACAAGAGAACCTGGTGGTACCAAATTAGGTAAAGAGCTACGGGAAATCTTGTTACATACTCATGATGATGTCTCTCCTCGCGCCGAAGCCTTGTTATATGCAGCAGATCGCGCACATCATGTAGAGACTTTGATTCGCCCAGCGCTTGATCGCGGCGAAATTGTGATTACAGATCGATATTTGGATTCATCAATTGCATATCAAGGAGCTGGCCGAGTGCTATCGCCAGGAGAGGTCGGAAGGATCTCAAGATGGGCGACCGAATCATTGATTCCAACTTTGACCATCATCATTGATTTACCGGCAGAGTTAGGTTTAGGGCGCTTAAAATCGCGCGATCGCCTAGAGTCTGAAGGCCAAACTTTTCACGAGCGAGTGCGCCAGGAATTTCTATCACTTGCGCTGTTAGACCCAGAGCGTTATTTAGTGGTGGATGGCAGACAGAGCGTCGAGCAGATTCATAAAGAGATTGTGGCCAGAGTTGCGGAGCTAAGAGATCTAAATCGAATTGAGAAGCAGCCAAAAGTTAAGCGTCGAATCATTAAAAAACCACATATTCGAAAGAGATCAAAGTGAGCGTTTTTAACGAGCTCATTGGCCAATCACATATTGTGGAAACTTTGGGCGCTGCAGTTAACGCGGCAGCAACTGGGCAAGATAGCCAAGAGATGACCCATGCATGGATCTTTACTGGTCCACCTGGTAGCGGTCGTTCATCTGCCGCAATTGCATTTGCTCAAGCGTTGGTTTGTAAAGCAAATGGTTGCGGTGCTTGCAATGATTGCGTCACTGCAAAATCTGGTGCGCACCCAGATGTTGAAATTTTAAAAAGCGAAGGGCTATCGATAAAGATAGATGAAGTTCGCGAACTATTAACACGTACTGCCTGGGCCCCTTCAATGGGAGGTTGGCGAGTGGTAATCATGGAAGATGCAGATCGGTTGACCGAATCTGCCGCCAATGCTCTGCTTAAAGCAATCGAAGAACCAGGTTTACGAACGGTCTGGTTACTTTGCGCACCTACTTTGCACGATATCTTGCCAACCATTCGCTCGCGGTGCCGTCATATCCAACTACACACTCCATCAAATGATGATGTGGCAAATTTTCTGGTAGTTAAACATCAGGTTTCACCAAGAATGGCTGACTTTGCCGCACGAGTTTCGCAAGGTCACATCGGAAGAGCCAGGCACTTGGCAACTAATGAAACGGTCCGCAATCGCCGTAATTCGATATTAGCAATCCCAGCGCAAATCAACTCGATTTCAAGCGCATACGCAGCTGCTGCAAAGTTGGTAGAGCTAGCAAACGAAGAATCCACAGCGATCACCGAGCAGTTAGATGAAAAGGAGTATGAAGCTCTATCTACAGCTCTAGGAAAAGGTGGTGGTAAAGCTCTGAAGGAGTTAGAGAAGGAACAAAAATCCAGAGCCACCAGAATCACTAGAGACACTTTAGATGGCGCGCTCTTAGATTTAGTGACTTTTTATCGCGATGTGATGTTGGTGCAGGCTGGCCATAATGATGCGCTAATAAATTCGGAGTTAGCAGATTCAATCAAACGAATGGCGAACGCAACCGCAGCTAATAAAACTTTAGCCAAAATAGATGCCATCATGAGAGCTCGTGAGAATTTACAGCGCAATGGCGCGCCACTTCTGGTAATGGAAGCGTTAATGTGCGAATTAATAAAGTAACCATCAGATTCTGGGCAATTAGTGTTGTTCTAGTTTTAGTGGCAGCGTCATTAACTGGATTAATTTTTAGATCCTCTGACCCATTCAAAGCTCCGGCAAAAGTGGTGGTTGCAAAGAGTATTGCTGATTTTTATAAGCAAGAGATAGAGTGGAGAAATTGCTATGGTGAGTTTGAGTGTACAAAATATCAAGTACCAATTGATTACTCGAATCTAGATTTAGGTACCTTTGATATTGCAGTGCTGAGAAAAGTTTCAGATACTGCAATTGGCAATCTGGTGATCAACCCGGGTGGACCAGGCGGCTCTGGAGTTGACTACGCATATTCTTATGAGCAGGTCTTTACTCCTGAGATCATCAAAAACTTCAATATTGTCGGATTTGATCCACGCGGGGTTTCTAGGTCTGCCCCGATTGAATGCTTATCCGATTCTGAGACCGATGAGGCATATGCCGCATCGGCGTACCCAGAATCTGATTCTGAGCTTGAAAAATTGCGTCAAGATAGCGCGGAATACGCGAAAAGTTGCTTAAAAGAGAATAAATATTTGCAGCACTACGGCACCGCAAATGCCGCTAGAGATATGGATATCTTGCGCGCACTATTAGGTGATCAGAAGTTGAACTTCTTAGGAAAATCCTACGGCACCTACTTAGCCACGTTATATGCTCAACTATTTCCAGACCAAGTCGGTAGATTCATTCTTGATGGCGCAGTTGATCCATCTTTGAATTCTTTAGACCAAGCTTTGCAACAAGCGGTGGGATTTGATCAAGCCTTTGGCGCTTTTGTCGCTGATTGTAAATTGCAAAGCGACTGTATATTTAATAACGACCCAATTTTCCAAATGCAATCAGAATTAGCGGAACTAAAGAAAAGGCCGATAGAAGTTAGTGACCGTAAACTAACAGAATCGTTAGCAGTTTATGGAATTGCGATGGGTCTTTACGATCAAGAATTTGGTTGGCCAGCTCTACGTAAAGCTTTGAAGAATTTATTTGATGGTGATGGCAAACTGCTTCTAGATATGGCTGATACTTACACTGGTCGAGATTCCGATGGAACATATCAAAGCAATGAGGCCGATGCGTTAGCGGTAATCTCTTGCAATGACTTTCCAGAGTCAAAGATTGATGCAGAGAAGGTAAGAGCTGCTGCGCCATTATTTGGTAAATATGTGGCCTATGGGGATTTAACTTGTGAATACCTGCCACATGGAAAGTTTTTAACTATCAATGCGCCAATTACGCTATCGGTCTCGGTGTTAGTTATCGGAACTACCAATGATCCTGCAACTCCATATCAGTGGGCAGTTAAATTGGCTGAGATTCTTGATAACTCCAGGTTGATCTCCTTAGAATCTGACGGCCACACCGGATATAACCGGGGTTCTAATTGCGTGGACCAGGCGGTCGAAAAGTATCTAATTTCCGGGGAAATTCCTGCGGAAAACCTCCGTTGTAGCGCGTAAATCTCAAATCACAGCGCTTCGGCGATGGTAAAAAGCACCCCTTTTGGTGGTGCAAAATTCTCCCATGCGCTTAGACCACATCTCATATGTGACTTCCCACGATCAGATTTCTGACACCGTGCAGCGTCTAGGTGCCAAACTCGGAACTACCTTCGTTGATGGTGGAATGCATCCACGTTTTGGCACACGTAACTTCACTGCACCACTACATAACGGCCATTACATAGAGGTCGTCTGTCCGTTGGATCATCCAGCAACTGAAAAAACTCCATTTGGTCGTGCAGTTAAAGAACGCGCCGAAGAAGGTGGCGGTTGGTTGACTTGGGTTTTATCAGTTGATGATGTTTCAAAGATTGAATCACGTTTGGGTCGCCCAGCGGTAGAAGGTTCACGTACGAAACCAGATGGTCAGACACTTAAGTGGAAGCAGATTGGTATTTTGGCAACTCTTGAAGATCGCCAACTTCCATTCTTTGTTGAATGGATTCAGAATCATCATCCATCTGCAGATGGCAAAGCCACTTCAAAGATCAAAGCCATCGAAGTTGCCGGAGAGCCAACAAAGGTTCGCGAATATCTTGGTTGCGAATATAAAGATGCACTTGGCAATGAAATTGATATTCGTTGGCTGACACCTGCGGAAGCAGATGGCGATACCGGAATCGTGGCAGTTAAGTTTGATACGCCTAATGGCGAAGTTCTTGTTGATTAATTAATCAACGTTACGCCTCCGTGGCTCAGTGGTAGAGCAGCTCATTCGTAACGAGCAGATCGTCGGTTCGATCCCGACCGGGGGCTCAGTTAATTAACGCTAAATCCAACCGGAAGTTCTAAGCGATATTTATTCAAAGTTGAAGTATCACTAAGCAGATCCTTGATTGCTCGATCTTCTACAATCTTGCCCGCACTCAAAATTACAGCGCGTGTGCATAGCTCCAGCGCATAGGGCAGATCATGAGTAACCATCAATAAAGTTATATCTAAAGACTTCAAGATATCTGCTAGCTCGCGCCTACTTGCGGGGTCCAAATTTGAAGATGGCTCATCTAGCACCAAAATCTCGGGCTGCATCGCTAGCACCCCCGCAACTGCAATTCGACGGCGCTGACCAAAGGAGAGATGGTGAGGTGCGCGATTTATAAACTCGAGCATCCCAACTTTACTGAGCGCATTTGAAACGGTGGCATCTAGCTCTGCGCCGCGTTGCCCAAGGTTGTAAGGGCCAAAGCCCACATCTTCTCGAACAGTTGGCATAAATAACTGATCGTCGGGATCTTGAAAGACAATGCCAACTTTGGCTCGGATATCTTTTAACGCCTCTTTATCTTCAGTATCAATTCTTTTACCGGCAACAAATACCTCACCGTGCTGAGCAGGATGGATTCCATTCATGTGCATCACCAAAGTAGTTTTTCCAGCACCATTAGGTCCAAGTAACGCTACTCGTTCACCTTTGCCGATGTTTAGGTTAACCCCAAATAGCGCTTGATTGCCATCGGGGTATGCAAAAGCTAAATCCTTGATAATTAAACTTGCTTCGCTCATTTAAAATTTCCTCCAAAAATTGATAAAGCAAGCGCCATTAAAAGCAGAATTAAAATTGAAATCTTCTCTTTAGTTAAAACTTTAGGATTCTCGATAGCTGGAAGGGTTCCTTGGTATCCCCGAGAAATCATAGACAAATGGACTCTTTCACCACGTTCGTAAGATCTAATAAAAAGTGCGCCCGCAGCTGAGGCCAAAAATTTCCAATCTTTGATGCCACGAGCTTCAAATCCACGTGAGGAGCGTGCAACGTTCATACGCTCCATTTCGTCATTGATGACATTTAAGTAGCGCAACATAAATGTGGCAATCTGCACCAATAAATTTGGCATTCGCAAGATTTCAAATCCACGTAAGATCTCACGCGCTGGAGTGGTACTCGAGAGAATTATTGCTAGCAACGTACCAATGGTGGCTTTTGCAATAATTGATAAGCCAGCATTTAGACCCGCTTCTTTGTCAGGGCTAACAAATGGCATCAAGATTGCAAAGAAGATAAAGGGAATCTCAACCGTAGTTCGCTTCAATACGGTCCACAATGGCAACTTGGCCATCATGATCAAGGTGAAAACAATTGCAGCGAACCCGATAAATGCGGGGTATTTCTGGATCGGCGTAGAGATAACGACAATTAGAAAGGCCAAAATCGTCAAAATCTTGGCTTGAGGCGCTAACTGATGAATTACAGAGTGGCGATGAATATAGAAGCGTTCGCCAACGTCGTGACCATGGTGATGACCATGGTGGGCATCCACCATCGCCACAGTTATTTAGATTTCTTTTTACGCGAGAGCGTGGCAAAGATTAAATATGCGACACCGCCGGTGATGATCACTCCAATTACACCCGATAAACCAACGCTAACTCTTTCATTGTCAATCCCTTTTACACCGTAGTCGGCTAGTGGGCTATCGCTAATTGCATGATTTTTAGCGGAATCAATAAATCCAATTCGTTCGGCAACTTTCTCTAGACCATCAGGGGATGAAGATGCATAAAAAGAAACCACTCCAGCGAGTAGTAAAGTTACTAGCGAGCTAACTAGATAAAATTTCTTGGTCTTCATTTATCTATTACCAACTTTGGCTTGATCGCTTGCCAGCCAAAAACTAAATCGCCACGGCTTGCTAGCACTGCACTTACAGTCAAGAAGGTGATTATGGCTTCACCAATTCCGATCAAAATGTGAGTACCGACCATGGCTGCTAATACTGTAGATACTGAGAAGGTAGCGGTAGCACCAATTGCATATTGGAATACAAAACCTAAAGCTGCGGTAGGTACTGAGATAAAACCAGCAATCGCAGCAGAGATAGCCACACTGCTCTTGGTTTTGGGAAGCACTTTACGAATAATTACAAATACGCCATATCCAACCCAGACACCGAGAATTGCGATGTTAAAGATGTTCAGGCCCATCGCAGATAGACCACCATCTGCGAATAGAAAACCTTGGATAATTAAAACTACGGTGATTGCAAGCGATGCGGCAAATGGCCCAACTAAAACTGCAGCTAACGCGCCACCAAGTAGATGGCCAGAGGTGCCAGCTGCTACGGGGAAGTTGAGCATCTGAACTGCGAAGACATATACGGCGGTAAGCCCAGCAAGCGGTGCGCTCTTCTCGCTCAATTGGCGCTTTGCGCCATTTAGCGCATATGAGACCCCCGCTACCGAGGCGGCCGCGAAGGCAGCTGAGGTCTTGGGATCGATAAATCCATCAGGGATATGCATCTGGGGCCTCCGTTGTTGCAAACGATTTGCAACAACTTAAGTCTAGCCTAAGTGTCGGCGACTCCGGTAACCCAGTGGCAACTCCCAGAGATTGAGAGGAAAAAGCGCCTCTAAAAGGTTTAGATAGGTCTATCTTTAGCGCAATTCCCCGCGAGATACGGTTCTGGAGTTACTTGCAAAGCACGCAAGGAGGCACTGATGGGCGAAGAAGAGAATGATGAGATCGTCACCGAAGAGATGCTCTGGGAACGAATCCCTGAGACCAATGGTTTAGAGCGGGCAAATACTTATTACGAATTAAGTGCACGTATTTATGCGCGCGGACAATATGACGAAGCGCTGGCGCTCGCAGAGAGCGCTCGCGACATTTACACCGAGATCGGCTCGACAAATGCAGCCGAAGAGTTAGCACAGGCTTATTCGGCGATTGGTTATAACTTAAACCAATTGAAACGAATCGATGAAGCTGCATCTGCGATGTCTAAAGCAGTTGATCTGTTACGTAAAAATAAATCTCCAATTGCCTTGGAACTTGCTTGCACCTTAGGTGAGTGGTGGTATTCGTCTAAGAAGTACGAAAAAGTTGTCGAGACCATGAATGAATGCGCTCAAGAACATCTGGTAGATGGCAACGATCTTGGAGCGGCATCAGATCTGCATTTAATTGGTTGTGCATATCGCGAACTCAAAAATTATCAAGCCGCAATCGAAGCCTTTGAAGAAGCGCGCGGTTTGTATAAAAAACATAAAGAAGTGCTACATGTGGCTCGTTGTGATCAAAAAATAGCATCTTGCTACAACAAATTAGGTGAAGGAGAGCCAGCTTTAGATAAAGCACGTGCTGCGCTAGATGTTTTTGAAACTGCGCACGATCATCGCAGACAAGTCATAACATTATTTGAATTCTCTAAAGCGCTTGAATTAATGGGAGATCACGATGATGCGCTCGCCACACTTGATCAAGTTTTAACGACGGCTTCAGAAGAAGAGCCAAGAGACTTCGAATTTATTGTGGATATCGAGAGCGAGATTGCAGCTATTTTGCGAAAAGTTGGTCGTGAAGATGAAGCGCTCGAAATCGAGCGCCGTTTAAGCAGCGTCAGATCTATATTGGCTGATGAGGAGAGCGCCGAATAGCGCACCGATTCCGGCAATCACTAACGCAATTTCGGTAGTGCCACTACTCCAAAAGAGACCGCCCCAAATTCCAGCTGCCAGGATCGCAAAACTCATACCTGCTTGAAAAATTCCTTGAGAGTAGCCGCGTGAATCAGCTGGGCTTAATCGACCTATCCAAGCTTTGCCGACTCCATCTGTTAACGCGGGAAAGAATCCGTATAAGCCGAGCGCAATCAATGCGATTGTGTGGTTATCGGTAAGTCCCAAAGTTATGTAGGCGATTGCAAAGAATGTTAAGCCGATCAAGTAAACGCTTTTAGGGTGCAGTCGATCAGCGATTTTGCCAGCAGGGTAGGCAGCTAACGTCGCGACGAACATATAGAGGGCATAACCTAGGACCACACCTTTGGTGCTAAAACCTATGTCATGAAGTCTAAGTAAAAGTAGCGCATCAGGAATATTAGTCAATTGAATTACTACCAGTAGCGCAATAGTTTTCTTTAGTTTTGGTGAAAGTGGTGCTTTTGCAAAAGTGGTTGTTGGTTTATGAGCACGAACTTCTTTTACTAATAATGTAAATAAAGCGCTAATAATCGCAGGAACTAGAGCCCACATCGCAACTTTGCGAACATCATCATTGGTTAGTGTCAGCAACAACAGAGCGAGCAAGGGCCCAATGACAGCTCCAAGATTGTCACCAGCCCTGTGAAATCCATACGCTTTACCTAAGTCTGCTTCGGCAACCCCATCATGAATCAATGCATCTCTTGGCGCTCCGCGCATACCCTTACCGAGTCGATCTATCGCGCGACCTGCAAAGATTCCAGGCCAAGTAAGTGAAAAGACCACCAAAGCTTTACCAACTGCCGCCAAGCTATAACCGCCGATTACAAATCTCTTTCTGCCAAACCGATCACTTAACTTTCCGGAGTACAGCTTGGTGATTCCGGCGATAAATTCGGCAAAGCCTTCGATTATGCCAAGCGCTAGTGGTGCAGCGCCAACCACGCCCGCAATTAGTAATGGCATTAATGGATAAATTAATTCGCTGGCTGCATCTTGTGCCAAAGAGACGATGGTTAGGACTATTAAATTCTTAGATAACCAAAGTCGCACTGGTTAAGATTACAATTCGCAAATTATGTTGACGCATCTTTCTGGAAAGACGCAGGTCACCATCTCTATGGTCTGCATGGGCAATATCTGTCGCTCACCAATGGCTGCGGCAATCCTTCATAACCGTAAGCATGAGATAAAGAGCCCTGAAATCATTGTCGATAGTTCTGGCACTGGGGCATGGCATGTTGGCGAAGGGCCAAATCCAATGTCCAAGCAAACTTGGGAAAAGCACGGCCTCAAATATGATCATATAGCGAAGAAATTCTCAAAAAATGATTTTCACGCCTCTGATTTGATTTTAGTTATGGATTCTGCAAATTTTGCAAATATCATTTCGCAAGCAACGGATGAAGTGAAACATAAAGTTTTCTACTTACGAGAATTTGATTTAGATCTACGTAAAATAGATCGAAATTCGGCTGACTTCGAGAAACTCGAGGTGCCAGATCCTTATTCATTGCCGATTGGCCACTTTGAAGCTGTTTACGAAATGGTTGATAAAGCTATAACCGGGCTACTCAAAGAGCTTGAAACGCTAAACACGTAGTAATTATTTATCTAAATGCTGGAGCGCCCAGTGATACATGGCAATCGCACCTGCTGCTGAAGCATTCATAGATCTAGTCGAACCATATTGGGCAATTTCATATAGCACATCGCAAACGGCAATTCCTTCATCGGACATACCTGCGCCTTCTTGTCCGAATAAAAGTACGCACTTTTCTGGCAACTTAGCTGATTCCAGTTTTTTGGAACCTTCAACATTGTCTATTCCGATAATTGGAAGCTGATGTTCCTTGCACCAAGTAGCAAAATCTGAAACGGAAGGATGGTGAATTACATTCAAGTACCGATCTGTCACCATCGCACCACGGCGATTCCAGTCGCGTTTACCGACTATATGTACTGCACTTACATTGAAGGCATTTGCGGTTCTGACTATTGATCCAATGTTCAAATCATGTTGCCAGTTTTCGATTGCAATTTGAAGCCCATGCCTTTTGGTATCTAAATCTGCAACTATTGCCGATACTTTCCAATATCTATAGTGATCAAGCACATTTCGGCGATCTCCATTTTCTAAGAGCTCCGGATCAAAATGTTCGCCAACTGGCCACGGCTTTGGATGCGGCCCAACACCAACCACGGGGTAGAACTCTCCCGGTCCAATTTCGGCTGGGGTATTAGGCATAATGAGCACTCTAATAGCAGTTCCGCATTATTAACTAACTTTGAGAGGGCGAAGATGGAGATTGCAAAATCCATATTCTTATTAATTCACGTAGCTAGCGTGCTTGGCATGTTGGTGCTCTTGCTTACCCAGACTGCAAAACCTACAAAGAAGCTCTCTAAAGGATTTATCCACTCCGCGATGACGGCGCTGGTTGCAGGCTTTGCGTTGGTTGGCATCAATTCAGCGCTTGAGGAAGAGATGAGCCATGCCAAAGTTGGCGTTAAATTCCTAGTGCTAATAGTGATCATGATTTTGGGATACCAGAACCAGAAGAAGCCATCGCTCTCAAATCCAATTTGGGCAACTATGCTCGGTTTAACTGTATTGAATGTAGTAATCGCTGTCTCTATTTGATGCGTTTTAGATTCTTTTCCGCAACGCTGGCGCTCGTCAGTTTATTTATCCCGAGCGCATATGGGTTCACGCCAGTAAAAATGGAACGGATCCCAGCGGTCTTTGGTGAATTACTTAAAAATCGAAATCTTGGTAATCCTGCAATGGTTATCGTTGACTTAAAGAGTGGTCAAGTAGTTTTTAATCGCGATGGTAATGAAGCCAGAAAGCCTGCCTCCACTTTAAAGTTGATTAGTACGATGGCCATTCTTGATTACCTCGAGCCAGACCAGACTTTCACTACGGCGATTTACAAAACCGATCTAAAGAATACTTTTCAGATCCTTGGAGATTTCGATCCTTCGATAACTCCAAGCGCTCGGTTGGCTAGAAGCGATAAATTTATTTGGAGCGGTACGATTTTAAGCAAGATTCGTGCGCATGCTAAAAGTCGCTCATTAACGATTAGGTATTACGGACTAACAAGTCGTACCCGAATAAATTTGTCTAATGATTTTAGGAGGTTGGGTTATCGCATCACCTGGCGTCCAATAACTTTAGATCAAAGCAACCAACATCTAAAGCAGAACATCGCCACTTTAACTTCTCCACCACTTACTAAGATCCTTCACCACACACTGCTCTGGAGCGATAATTTCGTGGCAGATTATTTAGCGCGGTTAGCTGCCAAAGAAGCAGGTTACGGCTTTGGTGAAACCGGAATTAAACCGGTCTTTTATGACTCTTTGGCGCGAAATAACATCACAAATCCAGTACTTGATGTTAGAGATGGAAGTGGCTTGGCGCACCAAAATAGGTTAAGTGCAATGACGCTGGCACAGGTGCTGGTAAAGATGTACTCCGAACCGAAATACCAGGTTTTAATTGAAGGTCTTCCTGTTAGTGGCATCTCAGGCACTTTGCAGAATCGCTTTATAAACACCTCACCGAATGGGGTGGGGCTGGTACGAGCAAAAACTGGTTCGCTCAGAGGCGTGGTTACGTTAGCCGGATATATCGACTCCGCAGAGCACGAATATGCATTTGTGATTTTGGCTGATCGAGTTGGCCAATATTACGCAGCAGAGAGCGCAGCAAGATCCACTATTGATCGGATGCTAGGAAAGTTAGCAGCGCCACTTACTATTACAAATGAGAGCAATTCCACAAATACAATAGATACCCCAGTAAGTAGCGCAACAGAAAGCAATACCTAGTAATTTAACAATTACTTTTGTTAGTAACCTTGAGCAGTGCGCCCATATATAGAGTTGATGAAACTTCGAGTTGTCGAATTATTGATCATCACTACCGTGCCAGCGCTTTTTCTAGCCGCCCAAGGTTGGCCACCACTTATTGAATCGGCTGCTGCGCTTATTGGGGGAACATTGGCTGCAGGTGCTGCAAATGCATTTAATATGGTGATCGAAGCGGATATTGATAAATTAATGCAGCGAACCAAACATCGCCCCATCGCTTCAGGCGTAATTACAAAAAAACAAGCATCCAGATTTGCAACTTTCTTGATGATCATAAGTCTATTGATTTTCTGGTTCTTCACGACACCGCTTGCCACGCTCTTAACTTCACTAGCAATTGTCTTTTACGTCGCAATTTATACCGTCGCGCTAAAACCAAATACCAATCAAAATATTGTCTGGGGCGGAATTGCTGGATGTATGCCAGTATTAATTGGTTGGTCTGCGGTTACAAATTCCTTAGCCCCAACTGCGCTCTGGTTCTTCCTGGTGGTCTTCTTTTGGACACCACCACATTTTTGGGCAATTGCGATTAGATATCGCGAAGATTACTCCGCCGCAAATATTCCGATGTTGCCAGTGGTGGCTTCTCGAAATCGAGTTTATTTAGAAACTTGGTTTCACACCATCATGATGGTGGCAGCTTCGTTTGCCACAATTTATTCCGCTGACTTGCCACAGTGGAGCTATTACCTGACCGGAGTTTTAGCAATTCTTTTTGGAGAACAGGTATTTAAGTTAAGAAAAGATGGCGCAGAATACGAGAAAGTTGCCACTCGAATCTTTAATTTTTCAATTCTTTATTTGACTTTATTCTCGATCTTGTTGGTGGTAGGCGAGCTACTTAGATAACGCTTGTTCTAGATCCTTGATTAGATCATTGACATGTTCTAAGCCAATTGATAATCGAAGCGTGCTATCGGTAATTCCCATCTCTGCGAGCACTTCGGGACCTAGACGTCTGTGTGTAGTTGAAGCTGGGTGGGTAATTAGAGATTTGGAATCACCTAGGTTATTTGAGATATCAATGATCCGAAGGGCGTTCATGAATTTGAAGGCCATCTCTTTACCGCCGCTAAATTCGATCCCGATAGTTGTTCCGCCTGCACCGTTCATCTGGCGCATCGCTAGTTCATAATTTGGGTGCGATTTCAATCCAGGATAGCGAATCGCTTTGATTTTAGAACTACGCTCCAAAAATTCTGCCACCGATTTGGCATTGGAATTCATACGTTCGACTCGCATCTGCATAGTTTCAAGTGATTTCAACATTACCCAAGCATTAAATGGCGAAAGTGCAGGACCAGTATGTCTAATAAAAGGTTGAAATTGTTCGTTGATGTATTGTGCACTGCCAAGTACTGCGCCACCAAGCACTCGACCTTGTCCATCAATATGTTTAGTTGTTGAATACATGACCACATCTGCACCGAGCGCAAGTGGTTTCTGATACACCGGAGAAGCCATTACGTTATCTACAATCACAGTGGCACCAACTTTATGTGCCAACTCTGAGACCATTTTTATATCTACAATCTCCATAAGTGGATTGCTAGGTGTCTCAATAAAAACTGCCTTTGTAGGCTTGGATAGCGCCACTTCCCAAGCGGCACGGTCATTGCCTTTCACGAGATCAGTTGTGACACCCCATTTAGGTAGAAATTCTGTGAGCACCACATGGCAAGAAGAGAACATAGATGCGCTAGCTACAACTCGATCGCCATTACTTACTAAGCAAGCGACCGAAGCAAACATGGCTGACATACCGCTGCCAGTTGCGATGCAGCGTTCTGCGCCTTCAAGAGTTGCTAATCGCTCTTCGAACATCCCAATGGTTGGATTTGCAAAACGACCATATAAATAATGGTCTAACTCTTCTTTGAAAGCTTGCTCTGCTTCTTCGGCAGAAGAGTAGGTGAAACCACTTGTTAAATAGAGAGCTTCAGAAGTTTCGCCAAAACCAGAACGAGCAAGCCCTGCTCTAACCGCTTCGGTCTGCGGATCCAATTTCCAATCAGGATCAGGACGTTCATTGATTGGTTGATAACCCCAAGGGCGCTGGTTCATTGTGGAATTCTAGATTACCAAGTGATTACCAAGTGAATTTTATGAGAGGGTATATCCATGAGCACGCCTGCAATTGCAGTTGAGAATCTCAGCAAGCGATATGGAGATATTGCTGCGGTTGAGAATGCAACATTTGAAGTACCACTAGGCACCATCTGTGGTTTTGTCGGTCCAAATGGCTCTGGAAAGACCACCACCATCCGAATGTTGCTAGGACTAATCAAACCCAGCGCAGGCACCGGTTCCATAATCGGAAATTCCATTTCGCATCCAGAGCGATATCTCAAAGAAGTCGGTGCAATGATCGAAGGGCCAGCTTTTTATCCTGCGCTCTCAGGTATCGAAAACCTAAAGGTGCTGGCAAAGTTGGGGGGAATTGATTTTGCAAGATGCCAGGAACTTCTTGAGTTAGTCGGTCTTGCAGAACGCGGTAAGGATAAATATAAAAATTACTCATTGGGCATGAAACAGAGACTGGGTATCGCAGCAGCGCTATTACCTAGCCCTAAGTTATTAATTCTCGACGAACCCACAAATGGTCTAGATCCAGCTGGCATCCAAGAAGTTCGAGATTTATTGGAGAAATTAGCTGCCGATGGCGTAACTGTTTTCGTCTCATCTCATCTGCTATCTGAACTTGAGATGATCTCTAAATTTCTGGTCATGCTGCGCAAAGGCCATGTGGTTTTTGCTGGCCCGATGCAGGAGCTTTTAAATCGAAGTAAGCCCACAATTATTGCTAAGCCATCTAGCGTTAACTCTCTGCCGTTCTTAGCAGAACTCATCAATAAGACTGGACACCAGGCGATTATCGAATCCGATCATGTCCGGGTCGATGCCGATGAATCTTTTGCGATTCAATTAAATAAATTGGCTTTCGAAAGCGGAATTGTGCTCTCGCAATTGACTCCGGTACGTGCCTCTCTCGAAGAGACTTTCTTTGCATTGACGGACGGTGTCCAATGAGAATCTTCTTTGCAGAGTGGCGCAAACTTCGCAGGCCAGCTTTCTTCTTAGGCACCATGGGATCAGTAATTTTCGTAACGGGGCTAGTTACCTCACTCCTTTTCTTATTAATTGACGCCGAAACCGGTAACGCAGATCGCGGAAATCGAATCACCAGAGAGATGTTGCAATTACCTGATGGCTTTGTCATTGGTTTTAATAGCGCAAATGGCCTGCTTGGTTTGGTAGCGCTCTCAGTCTTTGCAGCTCAGACAGCACAAGAATATTCTTATGGCACACTTCGAAATCTCTTAGTGCGCCAACCACGTCGTATCCGTTTATTATTTGGCAAATATGTATCAATGATCTCGTTTGCAATAGTCACAGTGATTGTAAGTGCAGCCACCGCAGCTGGCTTGGCTTTTGGTCTAGCCGGACGTGCCAAAGTTGCAACTAGCGCTTGGACAACTAGCGCGGGACAAGAAGCCTTATTACATTCATTTGTAAATGTGCTGATCTCTACGATTGGTTACGGAACCATAGGAATGCTGTTGGGGTTGATTTTTAGATCACCAATAAGTTCAATTTCAATCGGTACGGCGTATATGTTGGTAGTAGAGAGCATCATCTCAATTGCATGGAAACCTGCTGCAAATTGGATGCCCGGCAATCTACTTGCAGTCGTGGCAACGGGTGGTTCGCCAATCGGCGTTGATAACGCTCCCAGCTATTCGCAAGCTCTAATTCGCGTCGGACTATATTTATTAGCAGCCAGCGTGCTGACTGCAACCCTATTTAAGCGTCGTGATGTAGCCAACTAAGGCGAAATCCCAAAACTTAACGGGGTTGCCATTTATCCTTAAGCCTTGCCGATAGTTTCCCCATATTGGAGGTATTAAGTTGCGCCGCAAGGGCTTGGTAGCGTTCGTTGCTGCACTTTCAATTTTTACATTAGCTGTGGCCCCAGTTCAGGCTGCGACCAAGAAACCAACGCTAGAAGAGATTAATGCGGCAAAGAAAGCCGAAGCTGCAAAGAAAGCGGCGGCAGATGCGCAAGCCAAGCAACTTAATCAAGCTAAAGATTCTCTACGGACTTTAACCGCTAAAGCCAATGCTGCACAGGCTAAATACAACGCAGCTCTTGCAGAATTAAATGTAGCCATCAAGACTGCTAACGCTGCCAATGCTTATGCAATTGAAGCATCAAAAGCGGTAGATCAAGCACATCGCAAAATCGGAAAGTTAGCTGCAGATGCTTACATTATGGGCGGTAGCTTCTCGGATATCCAACCTCTATTAAGCACAAATGGTCCACAAGATTTAATTGATCAACTATCTACTTTAGGCAAGATTGGCGCTTCAAATTCACAAGCGCTCGCACGATTCAAAGAAGCTGAGATCGTTGCAAAAGAGGCAAAAGAGGCGGCAGATAAAGCAAAGATTGCACAACAGGTAGCGACGGAAAAAGTCGCAGCCGCCAAGAAAATTGCAGATGATGCCCGCGCAGCTCAAGCCCAAGAAGTGGCAAAGCTACAGAAGGTTCAAGATAAGTTGATGGCCGACTTGATTGCGGCGCGCAAAGTTCGCACCACGCTTGAACAACGTCGCCAACTTGCACTTCTAGAAGAACAGAATTCCAATGTAGCTGCCACAATCATCGATCAAAAGAAGATTTGGCCAGATCGCGGATTCAAAGGTCGTTCAACCATTCGTACTACTGCCGATCAACGAGCCAAAGCGCTTGCATATGCGATCAAGCAAGTTCAAGCAGGAAAGCCTTATGTGTGGGGCGCGGAAGGACCAAATGCTTTCGACTGCTCTGGCTTGGTTTATGCAGCTTACAAAGCGGCGGGACTTGGTTGGCCAAATTGGGATCGATTAAATGCAGCGCTTTATTCTGTTGCGACTTATCACGTTCCACTTACTCAGATGCAACCAGGAGATTTACTCTTCTATTCATATAACGGTTCTATTGCTGCGATCCATCACATCTCAATTTATGCAGGCAATAACATGGTCTGGGAGGCGCGAAATAAGCGCGTTGGGCTAGTTAAATCAAACATGTATTCAATGCCAGGTTTGATGCCCTTTGCCGGAAGACCTTAATGGATGCGCTCGTAGCACTTCGAAGTGCAGTGCGAGCCGCGCTTGGTAAATTCTCACCTGGCGATTTAATTCTAGTTGCAGTTTCAGGTGGCGCGGATTCCTTAGCACTTGCAGAAGCTGCAAAATTGGAAGCCGATAAATTAGCTTTGAAGTTAATTGGAATCAATATAAATCATCAATTGCAAGTTGGTTCCGAAATTCAGTCAATGAAGGTAGTCGAACAACTTTCGTTCCCATGCGAAGTCAGAAATGTAACAGTTGAACTAGTTGATGGATTAGAAGCTTCTGCCCGCCGAGCCAGATATCAGGCGCTAGAAGATTTTGCTAAAGAGAGCGGAGCAGTTGCGATTTTGCTCGGACACACCAAAGACGATCAAGCAGAGACGGTATTACTTGGTTTAGCAAGAGGAAGTGGCGCTAGATCATTATCAGGAATGGCTTTTGAAAACGGAATCTATCTGCGACCATTTTTAAATATCACAAGAGCGCAAACAGTTGCGGCTTGCCGCGAATTGAATTTGATTCCTTGGAATGATCCCCATAACGACGATTTAAATTTCTTAAGAGTTAGAGTTAGAAAGAAAGTGTTGCCAAATTTAGAGCAAGAGTTAGGACCCGGTATATCAGAAGCTTTGGTGCGAAGTGCAGCGCTACTACGAGATGATGCAGATGCGCTCGATCATCTTGCCCAAGAGTTTTGGCAGAAGGATCGTTCATTAGATGTCGAACCTCTAGCTAAACTGCCAAAAGCGATCCGTACTCGAGTCTTGCGAATTGCTCTCTTGGAATCAGGTGTAACTCAACTCTCATCCGATCAAATTGGCCAAGTGGAAGCCTTGATTTCCAATTGGAAGGGGCAGGGCGAGGTCAGCCTGCCCGCAGGTGTGAAGGTTTCCAGAATTTCGGGCAGACTAACGCTCTCAAAGTAGGTGGCAAGAAAAGAGCGAAAGGGCCAAAGTTGGAGTACGGAGACGTTTCTTCAGATATCGAACGAGTGGTTGCCTCAGCCGATCAAGTACAAAAGCGCATCAAAGAGTTAGCAGCACAGGTTGCAACTGATTACAAGGATCGCGACCTTTTGTTGGTTGGTGTTTTAAAAGGGGCGGTCATGGTGATGGCTGATCTTGCTCGCGCGATCGATAGACATCTTGAGATGGATTGGATGGCGGTCTCTTCATATGGCTCTGGCACCAAATCAAGCGGGGTAGTTAGAATTTTAAAAGATCTTGATCGTGATATCACCAACCGTGAAGTTTTAATCGTTGAAGATATCGTCGACACCGGTTTGACTCTAGATTGGTTGAAATCAAATTTAGAATCACGTGGCGCTAAAAGCGTAGAGATCTTGACGATGCTTCGCAAGCCAGAAGCTGCCAAGGTAGATGTAGCTGTCAAATATGTGGGATTTGATATCCCGACTGATTTCGTTGTTGGTTATGGTCTAGATTATGATGAAAAGTATCGCAATCTAGATTTTATTGGCGTATTAGCAAAGCACGTTTACTCGTAGGCAAACAGGATTAAATTAAATGGCGCGCAAAGAGAGCAAGATGACTGAGAAGAAACCGTTACGTAAACCAAACCAACCAGCACCTCAGAACGGTATCCGCAAATTTACTCGAGGACCACTCTTTTGGATCGTGCTTGGTATCTTGGCAGTAACTTTTTTCGGACAGATTTCTTCAGCTTCTAGCAAATTTACTGAAGTCAAAACTTCTCAGATCTTGGCTGCGATTTCAAAGGGAGAAGTAGCAACTGCAACAGTCGTTGATAAAGATCAGATCATAAAAGTTGAGTTAAGTGATGGCTTCAAGATCAACGGCTCAAGCCAAGTCCAAGCGTCGTACATTGTTCGCCAAGAACCGACCATCATTGATGCGCTAACTGGTAATCCACCGACTAAAGGTTGGAATGTTGTAGTCCCTTCTCAATCGATATTAGTTACCTTCCTATTCTCGGTCGCACCATTCTTGATAATTGCGCTGCTCTTCTTCTGGATGATGAGCCAAGCAAATGGCGGCGGCAGAGCCATGCAATTTGGAAAATCCCGCGCTAAATTGCAAGATGCTGAAGCGCCAAAGACCACATTTGCAGATGTAGCTGGTGCAGATGAAGCAGTACAAGAGCTCGAAGAGATTAGAGATTTCTTATCAAACCCGGCAAAGTATCGAGAGGTCGGCGCAAAGATTCCAAAGGGTGTCTTGCTTTATGGCCCGCCCGGAACAGGTAAGACCCTTCTTGCGCGTGCAGTTGCTGGAGAAGCAAAAGTTCCCTTCTATTCCATCTCTGGTTCATATTTCGTCGAAATGTTTGTCGGTGTTGGTGCAGCGCGAGTACGTGATCTATTTAATCGCGCAAAAGAGACTGCGCCTGCCATTGTTTTCGTAGATGAAATCGATGCTGTAGGTCGCCAACGTGGCGCAGGTTTAGGTGGCGGACACGATGAACGCGAACAGACACTCAATCAATTACTTGTCGAAATGGATGGATTCGAAGACCAAACTCAGGTAATTCTGATTGCATCTACCAACCGACCAGATGTACTTGATCCAGCCTTACTTCGCCCAGGTCGTTTTGATCGACAAATTCCAGTAGAACGCCCGGACTTAAAAGGTCGCGAAGCAATTCTCAAAGTGCACTCTAAAAGCAAACCTTTGGCCGAGAATTTAGATTTAACAGCAATTGCGCGACGCACCCCAGGTTTTACCGGTGCGGATCTTGCAAATGTATTAAATGAAGCAGCTTTACTCACCGCAAGAAATAATGAGAAGAAGATAACTTTAAGTGCGATTGATGAATCCATTGATCGAGTGATGGCGGGCCCACAGAAGAAGACACGTGTGATGAGTGATGAGGAACGTCGGGTTACTGCGTATCACGAAGGTGGACATGCTTTGGTCGCGCATGCGCTTCCACATACTGATCCGGTCCATAAAATCACGATCATGCCGCGAGGCCGTGCACTTGGCTACACCATGGTCTTACCAGATGAAGATAAGTATTCGGTTACCCGCAATCAATTATTAGATCAATTGGCATATACCTTAGGTGGCCGCGCTGCCGAGGAATTGATTTTCCACGATCCATCAACGGGTGCAAGTAACGATATCGAGAAAGCTACTGCGCTTGCGCGCCAGATGGTCACTCAGTATGGAATGACAGAGACAATTGGTGCGATAAAACTTGGCACTAATTCCTCAGAGCCATTCTTAGGTCGTGATCTTTCGCATCAACGTGACTACTCAGAGAATCTGGCATCCATTGTTGATTCCGAGATTCGAAAGTTAATTGAGAATGCACACCAAGAGGCCTTTAATATCCTAGAAGCCAATCGCGAGATTTTAGATCAATTGGTGATTGTGCTTTTAGAGAAAGAAACTATTCTTAAAGATGAGATCGAAGAGATCTTTAAGAAAGTAAAGTCAGTGAAACCGCGTCCAGCCTGGACTGGTTCCCTTTCACGCAAACCATCATCTTTGCCACCAGTTGCCATTCCAAAAGCATCAACTAGCGATAAAACAAAGAAGCGCGTCACAAAAAAAGAAGGCCGATAGTTGACCGATATTGATTCAGTATCAATGGGACCTGAAGATGGCAGAGCGCAAGTTCCATATGATGCAAAGCGCGCAGAAGCTGCGATCCGCGAACTCCTTTTAGCGTTAGGCGAAGATCCAGAGCGAGAGGGTCTCAAAGAGACGCCAGCTAGAGTTGCACGTGCTTACGCTGAAAATATGGCGGGGCTATATCAATCACCTCGTGAAGTTTTAACGACTACTTTTGATATTGGCCATGAAGAGTTAGTGATTGTCAGAGATATCGAAGTTTTCTCTCAATGTGAACATCATCTAACTCCTTTTCATGGAGTAGCTCACGTTGGATATATCCCAAAAGGAAAGATCACCGGCCTATCAAAAATTGCACGGTTGGTTGATGTATTTGCTCGTAGACCGCAAGTTCAAGAGCGCCTAACTTCACAGATTGCCGATGCCATGGTTGAGATCTTGGATTGTGCAGGAGTGATTGTGATCATTGACTGCGAACATCTATGTATGTCTATGCGCGGTGTTCGAAAAGCTGAGGCTCGTACCGTTACTTCAGCAGTCAGAGGAGAATTACGCAATCCAGCAACTCGTGCAGAGGCCATCAGCTTAATCACGAATCGATAGCCCATGACTTTAGTGATGGGCATTCTTAATGTAACGCCTGATTCTTTTTCAGATGGCGGTGATTATTTTGATTCTAAAAAAGCGATTGCACGTGGAATTGAGATGATCGAAGAGGGTGCAACCATCATTGATGTAGGTGGCGAATCAACTAAACCTGGTGCAGATCGCGTCTCGATGGATGATGAATTAACTCGAGTGATTCCAGTGATCCATGCACTTGCAAAAACTGGTGCGATGGTGAGTGTGGATACGATGCGCGCAGAGGTGGCCGCGCTGGCAGTAGCTGCAGGTGCCAGAATTATCAACGATGTTAGCGGGGGGTTAGCCGATCCTGCGATGCATGCTACGGCTGCAGCATTAAAGACCCAATACATCTGCATGCATTGGCGAGGACAATCAAAAGATATGGATTCGCTAGCTGTTTATGAAGATGTGGTCCCAGAGGTTATTCATGAATTAACCAAACAAGTCGCAGCAGCATTGCTTGCCGGAATTGAACCAACCAAATTGGTGGTAGACCCTGGTTTAGGTTTTGCTAAAAAGAATGAACATAATTGGGAGCTGCTAAAAAACATCGATAAATTAAAAGAGTTGGGTTTTCCAATATTAGTTGGCGGTTCACGCAAGCGATTTTTAGGTGGTGAGCAGCCATCTGATCGAGAGAGTGCATCAATAGCATTGACAACTTGGTTAGCTACAAAACATATTTGGGGTGTGCGTACCCACACAGTAAAACCACATGTAGATGCAATTCGAGTGATTGGCCAAGTCCTTTGAGCGATCGCATCGAACTTAGAGGCATTGAAGCTTTTGGCTATCACGGCGTATTTCCAGATGAGCGACGTGACGGACAAATCTTCTACGCAGATATCCATGCGGAGCTAGATCTGGAAGGTGCATCAAATAGCGATGACCTAAGTGACACCGTTGATTACGGTGCGATTGTCGATCTGGTGGTAGAGGATATTGAAAGCGATCCTTGCCAGTTGATCGAGCATCTAGGTGGCAGAATCGCTGATCGCATCCTCTTTGAATTTCACAAGATAAATCGAGTAGCTGTAACCATTCATAAACCAAATGCACCAGTTAACGGCAGTGTCTTGGATATCGCAGTGACTATCGAACGGAATCGATGAAAGCTGTAGTTGCTCTGGGTTCAAATATTGGTGCGCCCAAAGAGAATTTAGATTTGGCTATAGCGCTGCTGCGCGAGGCATCCGAAGTTAAGCAGGTATCCCGCTATTACGTTACAAAGCCAGTTGGATATGAAGCTCAACCCGATTTTCTCAATGCAGTGTGCATTATCGAAAGCCAGTTGCCGGCCATGGAACTTCTAAAGATGTTGCATGGTATAGAGAAAGCTATGGGTCGAGAACGAAAAGTTAAGTGGGGGCCTAGAAGTATCGATCTGGATCTAATCCAATATGGAGATTTAATTTCTAAGGCTGAGGAATTGACGCTACCGCACCCAAGAGCTCACGAACGAAGATTCGTGCTTGAGCCATGGCATGAATTGGAACCCGATGCGATTCTGATTACGCACGGAAAAATTGTAGATTTATTAAATTCTCTAGATTAAGTACACTTAGGCGCAGTACCCGGTACCCAAAGTTGGACTGGAGTTTAAATTGAACGAAGTGGGATTTGTCCCGACCATGGGCGCGTTGCATGCTGGCCACGCAGCTTTAATTCGCGCTGCCAGATTGCGAAGCGAAAAGGTAATTGTTAGCGTTTTTGTGAATCCACTTCAATTCAATGACCAAGAAGACTTAGCTCGATATCCACGTACTCCCGACAAAGACCGTGAAATTGCAATTGCAGCTGGGGCTAGCGAAGTTTGGTTTCCAACATATGAAGAGATTTATCCGAGCAATCCAATTCGAATTGAAGCAGGACCTGTAGGAAAATTATTTGAAGGCGCTTCGCGCCCCGGTCACTTTAGCGGCATGCTAACGGTCGTAAAACGTTTATTTGATTTGGTAAAACCAGATTTTGCGATTTTCGGCGAGAAAGACTTTCAACAACTATTTCTAATCAAAGAGATGGTCGCAAAACTGGAAATTCCCGTCGATATCGTCGCGCATCCAATTGTCCGAGAGCCAGATGGTCTTGCGATGTCATCTAGAAATGCGCGTTTAACAGTAGAAGAACGAGAGCGAGCTCTGGTTATTTACAGAGCGTTAATTGCGGGGCGTGAGAACTTAAATCAAGTCTTAGCTAGCGAACCTGCCTGGAAGACTGACTACGCAACTGTGATCAATCCCGAGAATTTTCAGGAAGAGTTAGCACCAAAACAGAGAGCAATCGTTGCAGGTTGGATTGGTGGAGTTCGATTGATTGACAATATGGAGCTGAGGTAAATCATGTTACTCACAATTGACGTAGGTAATACCAACACGGTACTGGGTACCTTTCTTGGTGAAGATTTGATGCACTCATGGAGAGTAAAGACCGATCCAAGAAGCACTGCCGATGAACTCTGGTTGCAGATGCGTGCATTAGTAGAAGGGATTGATATCTCTGGTCTATCGATCTGTTCAACTGTGCCAGCAACTCTTCGTGAACTTCGGACCATGATCTCCACTTATTTCTCAAATACTCCGACTACTATCGTGGAACCCGGTATCAAAACTGGTGTACCGCTACTTGTAGATAACCCTAAAGAAATTGGTGCAGATCGGATCGTTAATACTTTGGCCGCACATACACTCTATGGTGGCCCTGCGATTGTGGTGGATTTTGGTACATCTACAAATTTGGATGTGGTATCTCCAAAAGGAGAGTTCTTAGGTGGTGCGCTAGCTCCTGGTATTGAAATCTCAGTGGATGCCTTAGCGCAACGAGCCGCACAACTTCGAAAAGTTGAATTGATTAAGCCACGTTCGGTGATCGGAAAGAACACGGTCGAAGCTTTGCAATCGGGAACTATCTACGGATTCGCAGGACAAGTTGATGGATTGGTTTCAAGAATTTCTGATGAATTGGAAGCACAATTTAAGCAACGCCCAACTGTTATCGCTACGGGAGGATTGGCTCCATTAATTTTTGGAGTTGCAGATACCTTGGATGAGCATGAGCCAGATCTAACGCTGATTGGGCTACGTTTAATTCACGAACGTAATCAGTAATTTAGATAGACTTTGCAAGTTATGAGTCAGCATGGTGCCGAGGACGATCTAGAACTTCCTGAGCAATTAAGGATCCGCCGCGAGAAGCGCGATCGCATAATTGAGGCAGGTAAAGAGGCATATCCGGTATCTGTACCCCGCACCAAGACGTTGGCTGAGATTCGCGCCAAATACCAAGAGCTTGCTATCGATGTAACGACTGGCGATATTGAATCAGTTACCGGCCGAATCATCTTCAAACGTGACACCGGCAAATTATGTTTTGCAAATATCCGTGAAGGTGATGGCACTGAACTACAGGTGATGTTATCCCTAGATAAAGTCGGCCAAGATCAATTAGATGCCTGGAAAGCAGATATCGATTTGGGGGATATCGTCTCAGTTACCGGTGAAGTGATTACTTCAAAGCGTGGAGAGTTATCTATTTTGGCTAACGAGTATCAGTTAGCCGCGAAGTCTTTAAGGCCTTTGCCAGTTGAACATAAGCCGCTCAATGAAGAGACTCGAGTAAGACAAAGATATGTCGATTTGATTGTGCGCCCACAGGCTCGCGAAATGGCCAGGATTCGTCCAAAAGTCATGAATTCGCTTCGCAATACCTTTGCTAAACATAACTTCCTGGAAGTCGAAACCCCGATGTTGCAGGTTATGCATGGCGGAGCTACTGCTCGTCCATTTAAGACCCATTCAAATGCCTATGACATTCCACTTTTCCTAAGGATTGCGCCAGAACTTTTCTTAAAGCGCTGCGTCGTTGGCGGCATCGAACGAGTATTCGAGATAAATAGAAATTTCCGCAACGAAGGTGCAGATTCAAGCCATTCGCCAGAGTTTGCGATGATCGAGTCATATCAGGCTTACGGAGATTGGCGAAGTATCGCGGATTTAACCAAAGAGTTGGTTCAAAGCGCTGCGTTTGATGTGTTTGGTAGCCATGTAGTTACTCATCACGATGGCCGCCAATCAGATTTGGGTGGTAATTGGCAGGAGCTCTCGCTCTATGAAGTGATCTCTAATGGAGTAGGGCAAGAGGTAACTGCACTTACTCCTTATGCAGAGTTAAAGAAGATCGCTGAGAAATTAGGGATGAAGGTTGACCCAAAGTGGATTACCGGCAAGTTAGCTGAAGAGATCTTCGAACATGTAGGAAAGAAGAATTTAATGAAACCCACTTTTGTAATGGGTTTTCCAGTTGATACCTCACCATTGGTGCGTCACCACCGCGAAATTCCAGGTACCGTTGAAAAATGGGATCTCTATGTCGATGGCTTTGAATTAGCAACGGGTTACTCTGAATTAATCGACCCAGTCATCCAACGCGAACGCTTAGTTGAACAATCAAGGCTTGCCGCTAAAGGTGATGAAGAAGCGATGCCACTTGATGAAGATTTCTTGCGTGCTATGGAATTTGGAATGCCACCAATGGGTGGGATGGGCATGGGTGTAGATCGTTTATTGATGGCGCTAACTGGACTTGGAATTCGCGAAACTATCCTCTTTCCATTGGTCAAACCCGAGCAGGATTAAGAAAAAGTATCATGGCAATTGAAGTTCGTGCTGCAAAGACTTCAGACATCAAAGGTATCCGTAAGTTAATTGATCTCTACGCTCCACAACGTCGCATCCTTTCAAAAGAGACAGTGACGCTCTATGAATCTGTACAAGAATTTGTGGTGGCGGTAGATGGCGATCAAGTAGTTGGATGTGGTGCGCTTCATGTGCTCTGGGAGGATGTTGCCGAAGTTAGAACTGTCGCGGTCGCCGAAGACCTTCGCGGCAAAGGTGTTGGCCATCAATTACTCGAAAAATTAATAGAGCGTGCAAAGATTGTTGGTGTCAAAAAATTATTCTGTTTAACATTCGAGACTGAATTCTTTGGTAGACATGGCTTTGTTGAGATGCAAGGTGCACCAGTAGAGCCAGATGTTTATCAGCAACTACTTCGTTCCTACGACGAAGGTATTGCGGAGTTGTTGGATCTCGAATCCTCAAAACCCAACACTTTGGGCAATACCCGCATGATCAAGGTGCTCTAAGGGGTAAAACCGCAAATTTAGGGGTAATTTCTCAAGATTAGCCCAATATATAGGGGCATAAAACTCCGCCGGGATTGGTTAGGCTATTTACAACCAAGGAGGTCCCATCAGATGTTTGAGCGTTTCACAGATCGAGCTCGTCGAGTAGTTGTATTGGCACAAGAGGAAGCTCGCCTGCTAAATCACAATTACATTGGTACTGAGCATATTCTCCTTGGTCTGATTCACGAAGGTGAAGGCGTTGCCGCGAAAGCTCTCGAATCCATGGGTATCTCGCTAGATGCAGTCCGTGGACAGGTCGAAGAGATTATTGGACAAGGTCAACAAGCTCCATCTGGGCATATTCCTTTTACGCCACGTGCAAAGAAAGTTTTGGAACTTTCGCTACGTGAAGCGCTACAACTTGGCCACAATTACATCGGTACCGAACATATTCTTTTAGGTTTGATTCGAGAAGGCGAAGGCGTTGCGGCACAGGTTTTGGTAAAACTTGGCGCAGATCTAAATCGAGTACGTCAGCAAGTCATTCAATTGCTCTCTGGATACCAAGGTAAAGAGCCAGCAACCCAAGGTGGACCAGCTGAAGGCACTCCAGCATCATCAACTATCTTGGATCAATTCGGTCGCAACTTAACTCAAGCAGCGCGTGAAGGAAAGTTAGATCCAGTCATCGGTCGCGAAACTGAGATCGAACGCGTGATGCAGGTGTTATCTCGTCGTACTAAGAACAATCCAGTTTTAATCGGAGAACCAGGTGTCGGAAAGACCGCAGTCGTCGAAGGTTTAGCGCAAGCAATCGTTCGTAATGATGTCCCAGAGACGCTAAAAGACAAACATTTATACTCATTAGATTTAGGAGCACTTGTTGCCGGGTCCCGCTATCGCGGAGATTTCGAGGAGCGTTTAAAGAAAGTATTAAAAGAGATTAAGACACGTGGCGATATCATCATTTTCATTGATGAAATCCATACTTTGGTAGGCGCAGGTGCAGCTGAAGGCGCAATTGATGCGGCTTCCATCTTGAAGCCGATGCTTGCTCGTGGCGAACTCCAGACTATTGGTGCAACCACGCTTGATGAGTACCGCAAGCACCTTGAAAAAGATGCTGCCCTTGAGCGTCGTTTCCAACCGATTCAAGTCAAAGAGCCATCAATCGCACACACCATCGAAATTCTTAAAGGTCTTCGCGATCGCTACGAAACTCACCACCGAGTATCCATCACAGATGGCGCGCTCGCGGCTGCTGCAAATTATGCAGATCGTTATGTTTCGGATCGTTTCTTGCCAGATAAGGCCATCGATTTAATTGATGAGGCTGGTTCACGTCTTCGTATTAAGCGCATGACCGTGCCGCCAGAGATTCGCGAATATGACGAGCGTATTGCAAATGTCCGCCGCGAAAAAGAATCGGCAATCGATGGACAGGATTTTGAAAAAGCAGCGCGACTTCGTGACGATGAGAAGAATTTAATCAACGAACGCCAAGAGAAAGAGAAAGCCTGGAAAGATGGCGCTCTAGATCAAGTCACAGAAGTTGATGAAGAGTTAATCGCACAAGTGCTATCGGCATCTACTGGAATTCCAGTATTCAAATTAACCGAAGAAGAGACTGCCCGTTTGCTACGTATGGAAGATGAGCTACATAAACGAGTTATCGGACAAGAGCAAGCAATCAAAGCGCTTTCTCAAGCAATTCGACGTACCCGCGCTGGGCTAAAAGATCCACGCCGCCCTGGCGGATCATTTATCTTCGCAGGCCCATCTGGTGTTGGCAAAACTGAACTTTCACGCACATTAGCTTCGTTCCTATTTGGCGATGAAGATGCCTTGATTCAATTGGATATGTCTGAATACTCAGAGCGCCATACGGCATCTCGTTTATTTGGTGCACCTCCAGGATATGTTGGTTACGACGAGGGCGGACAGTTAACTGAAAAGGTCCGTCGTCGCCCATTCTCGGTGGTCTTATTCGATGAGATCGAGAAGGCACATCCCGATATCTTTAATTCGCTACTACAGGTACTTGAAGATGGACGTCTAACAGATTCTCAAGGCCGCACCGTTGACTTCAAGAACACCATTATCATCATGACTACCAATTTAGGTACTCGTGATATTTCAAAGAGTCTTGGTCTTGGCTTTGCTAATGTCGAAGATGTGCTCTCGAATTACGAACGCATGAAGGCAAAAGTAAGCGATGAGTTGAAGAACCATTTCCGCCCAGAGTTCCTAAATCGTATCGATGATGTAATCGTCTTCCATCAGCTAAATCAAGATCAGATCATCGAAATTGTTGATTTGATGGTTGCGAATCTTGATAAGCGTTTACAAGTTAAAGATATGGGTATCGAGCTCACCCAGAATGCAAAAGTCTTGTTGGCAAAGCGTGGTTACGATCCGCTACTTGGCGCTCGCCCGCTACGCCGCGAAATTCAGCGCGATATCGAAGATGCGTTATCTGAGCGGATTCTCTTTAACGAACTGAAACCTGGCGAGATCGTATTGGTGGATGTCGAAGGCGAAGGAGCAGATGCAGTCTTTACCTTTAAAGGCGAACCAAAAAGTGGAACTCCGGATTCACCAGAAGCTCTAGAACCAGAAGCGATCTAAATCTTTACTTTGCCGATGGCTTGATCGATTCGGGAGACTTCGACGATCTCCATGCCTGGCACCTTTGCCTCGCTACCTGTCGGAATTAGTGCGCGTTTGAAACCTAAACGCATCGCTTCTTCTAGGCGACGTTGAACACCTGAAACTTTGCGAATTTCGCCTGCTAATCCCACTTCACCAATCGCAACTAAATCTGCTGGAAGTGCTAAACCTTTGGCAGCAGATGCAATTGCTAGCGCAGCTGCTAAATCTGCAGCTGGTTCGGACATCTTCATGCCACCAACCGTGGCGACATATACATCACGACCAGAGAGCCGAATGTTTGCCCGAAGTTCTAAAACTGCCAAAGTCATCGAAGTGCGCGATGAATCCATACCGCTAGTTACACGACGGGCGTTGCCAAAATCATTCTCGCGTCCTGCGCTTACCAAAGCTTGGATCTCTGCAAGTAGCGGTCTACGCCCTTCGAGCGTGACAGTTACACAAGTACCGGGAACTGGCTCTGCATGGCGAGAGGTAAATAGTCCAGTGGGATCGGCAACGCCATGAATACCGGAATCGTTCATATCAAAGCAACCAACTTCGTCGGATGCACCAAAACGATTCTTGATTGCGCGAATTAAACGGAGTCTTGAGTGGCGTTCGCCCTCGAAATTTAAAACTACATCAACTATATGTTCGAGCAAACGTGGACCGGCGATCGAACCGTCTTTGGTTACGTGGCCAACCAATAACAATGAGATGTCGCGCTCTTTGCAGATTCGGATTAGTGCAGCGGCGACTTCGCGGACTTGGGTGACACCACCTGGCGCACCTTCGACAGTTGTAGAGCCAATAGTTTGGATCGAATCGATAATTAAAAGTTCGGGCTTAACTGAATCAATATGTGCAATCACTGCACCAAGATCGGTTTCGGATGCCAACCAAAGATTCTGGTTTAGTGCATTGATACGTTCGGCTCGTAATCGAACTTGCGATGCGCTCTCTTCGCCGGAGATGTACAGAGTATGAAGGCCATTTTCGGCGACTTGTGAGGCAACGCTAAGCAATAAGGTGGATTTACCAACACCAGGTTCTCCGGCCAAGAGAATTGCAGCTCCTGGAACTAAACCACCACCAAGCACGCGATCTAACTCTTGGATTTTTGTGGGCCGAGCAGTTGCGGTTGCGAGATCGACTTCGGAGATTGGGGTAGCTGGTTGGGAAACGTGGCCTGCAACTAAAGATAATTTCTTTGGCGCACCAATCTCTTCGACGCTACCCCATGCTTGGCATTCGCCACATCGACCAACCCATTTGGTGCTTGTCCAACCACATTCGCTGCAGCGAAAAGGATCGGTTTTGGGTTTGGCCATGCCCCAAACTTTAGTGTGAAGCGGCGACAGTTGCTGGATGCTGGATTACAAAGAGTGGAAGAGATTTTGCCTTCGCAAGCGCAATACCTTCCATACGCTTATCGCAGATCTCTTTTAAAATCGCATAATTCGATGCACCCATAAGCGCTTTTAATTCTTCGGAATTTGAAAGGTATACCGGTTCTTTACCAACGTGCGCCGCAGAATCGCTAGAGCAGTACCAATCGAAATCCTCTCCGCCATCACCCCAAGCAAGTCGTTCGTATTCTCCGATAACAGTGACGGCATATTCACGTTCGCCGACTTCGCGGACTTCGAAAGATCTACGAATTGGAAGCTGCCAACATACATCGGGTTTCACATCTTTAAAGTGCGAACCTTCCTTCAATGCTAAATGATGAAGCACGCATCCAAATGTTGAAAATTCACCTTTGCGATTAAGAAAGATGCATGAGCCATCAACAGTTCTGGTCTTTCGCTCATTGTCTTCATCTACCTCTGAGATATTAAAGTTTGGCGTCTTATGGGCAACATCGTAAAACTGCCACATATCAGGGGTAAGTCTCTTGGCCGCCTGTATGACTCTTAGCTCATCTGCTTCGTCGCTATACATAGCGCCTTCAGTACAGCACCCGCTATTGGGTTGATCTGCAAAGACACCTTTGCAACCATCGCCATAAATGCAGGTCCAATTTGAAGTTAGCCAAGTTAGATCGCATTTATAGATTTGCTCTTCATCTTCTGGGTCTGTGAATTCCACCCAATCGCGTGCAAATCCAGCCATGACTTCAGACATAGAGCGAGAGCCTACGCGTAATGTCCTAATAATGCACATCAATACAGAACGATAACCAATCTAATTTAAGTAAACTAACGCTGTGACTTTAAATAAAATCTCAGTAATTGGCGCGGGAGTTATGGGCGAAGCGTTGATTTCCGCGTTGATCAAATCTGGTCAAAGTCCAGCGCAGATTGAGATTATTGAGAAGCGAGCCGATCGCGTCACTGAATTGATCGGTAAGTACGGTATTACAGGTGGCCAAGTGCTATCTGAAAGTAAAGCGGTTCTCTTAGTCGTTAAACCACAAGATCTTGAAGCGTTGCTTGCAGATATCAATGGCAAGATTTCAGCAGATACCTTGGTGATTTCATTCGTTGCCGGCAAACGAATCGACACCATATTGGCAGGGATTGGCGGTAACAATCCAGTGGTTAGAGTGATGCCAAATACTCCTACTTTGGTTGGTAAAGGTGCAGCGGGTTACTCTTTTGGAAATGGTGTTTCAGATGAACAGAAACGATTTGTAATTGATTTGTTAAGCGCGTCAGGGATTGCAGTTGAAGTCAAAGAAGAATTACAGGATGCAGTAACTGCGACGAGCGGATCAGGACCTGCATACTTATTTGCATTTGTTGAAGCGATGATAAATGGCGCTAAATCTTTGGGTTTATCCGAAGAGGTGGCCACTAAATTAACAGTTCAAACCATGATAGGCGCAGCCGAACTTCTGCAGAGCTCAGGTAAGAGCCCCGCAACATTAAGGGAGAACGTCACTAGTCCAAATGGCACCACTTTTGCAGCGCTGCAATCACTCTCTGCAAGCGACTTGAACAAGATAGTGGAGCAAGCTATGAAAGCTGCCCGGGATCGTTCGATCGAATTAAATTAAATGAAACGCATCCTCGCTTCATTACTAATTTTCGCTGCTTACTTCACTTCAATTAACCTGCCGGCAAATGCCAGCGTGATAGCAAAGCCTATGGTGCAAATTGCACCAACCGAAGCTAATGCAATCGGTATTGCGTTATCTGGGACCCAAATTATGGTTTATGGAAATAGAGAGAAAAGTGGCTTTGCACAATTCATAAATGGTCCAACTGTTGAATTGACCGGTGGAATCGAATCATTTGTAAGCGCAGCAACTGTTGATCCAGAAGGGAATTTCATCCTGGTTGGATCGGCAGCGAATCCAATTGTGGGAACTTTGCCGCCAATTAGCGGAGTACTAAATCCAGATAATGTGGTTCCGGATCCAATCAGTTCAAATAAAAGTGATTCGGTGAACCTTTGGTATTGGAAGTTAAGCCCCACCGGCGAAGTTTTAGCCAGCGAATCAATGGTGATGCCAACGGCCACCATTCCAACTGCAGTGCTCGCAGATAGATTTGGCATGACTATTGCAGGTACTACTTTTACTGATCCTGGAAATGCAGGCTTTGTCGTAAATTGGAATGGCAAACCAACTTTAATTGGTAAGAGCAGCACGCAAGTTTTCGCATTGGCTCGAAGCACTGACGGGTCAGTGGTGGCAGTCGGACAGAGTGCAGAGACTCTGCTGGGTAAGCCACTTCGTGGCAAAGTCGATGGTTTTTTGGCGCGAGTTACAAATGGAAAATTAATCGCGGTCCAAAGAAGTTCAGAGAGTAGAGCAAATCGCGCTTGGCGCTCAACTACAAACAATTTGCTATTGGGAGGCTACTCAAATTCCAATGCAGCCATCACTAAATTTACAAATAATTTTGCGCCAACTTGGACTGATCGATACCCATCAAATGGCAGCGCACTAACTGCCACATCTGGCAAATTAAGTTACGGCGCATTTATTTCGACCGGGTCCATCAAAGCATTACCAACCTGGAAGCGTAAAAATGCGCTCTTACTTTTAGAATTCGACAGTAAGGGCAGGATTACTGCGGCAAATTTTGTAAATACACCCTCTTTGACAGCGCTTGGAGCAAATAGCGCTCTCGGTCCTGTATTGCTTGCTGGTGGGTTTTTGTATCGTACAAATGTAGGTTAATCTTTACCCAACATCACAAGGAGCGTTATGGGTTCAGTTGTAAAAAAGCGTCGCAAGCGTATGGCCAAGAAGAAGCATAAGAAGCTTCTTAAGAAGACCCGCATCCAGCGTCGCAACGCTAAGTAATTAATCACAAAGGCAGACCAGATGTTTGCACGAATTGCATTTCTAGTCGTAGCCTTATTGTTGCAACCCGTCTTCGCAAACGCACATCAACCGGTAATACTCACGGCAACCGATACCACTGCCGCCAAAGGCCCTTTACTAACTGATGGCACCATTTCTTTTGCAGTAAGAGCAGCTTTCGTAAGAGCTGGGGAGCGTCGTGCTTTTCGTGCGGCATTTAAATCTGGAGATCAATTCTCTATTCAGTATTTGATCGTTGATAAGAAACCAGAGAATGCGCTTCGCACTACTGCGCTACCTACCGTTTTGATAACATCTCCAACAGGCAAGAAAACAACCATGAAGATCACAGAGCGCACTAAGTTCTACGAGCCTTATGGTGCGACTAATTATTTGTATTTGGCGCGCAACTCATTTCCTGCAGAAGCCGGAATATATTCGGTGCTAATTACTGCTCGTGGCAAAGCCGAAATCACAGTTGCAATTGGCGATAAAGAAATTCCAGGAGAGGTAGTAAGAGGTGCGCTACCTACACCAACTGTGAAAACATCTCCAACGCCAACTCCAAAACCAACACCGAGCGTAACTCCAACGCCAACTCCAACGCCAAGCGCGACTACTAAATCAAATCTTTTGACTTTAGATGCAGTTAAGCAGAATAACTCGGAGAAGAGCTGCTGGACCATAATTGATGGTTATGTATATGACCTAACTATGTGGATCAAATCTCATCCAGGCGGCGAAGGTGCAATCAAATCACTTTGCGGAAAAGATGGAAGCGCTGACTATAAGTCACAACATTCAAATCAACGTAAACCAGAGCAGCGTTTAGAAAGCTACCTTTTAGGTCCGCTTAGTAAACCTTAAGGTCGAAGCGCTACCAATGCGCCATTAATTCCGGCGACCAAGAACCTAGCACCACCAATCGTGATCCAACTGCTATGGATGGGGTCATCACTCTGCCAACCATTTATCAAGGTAACTTTCTTGGTGATGGTATCTAATGTGCATAGACGTCTCTGACAACTTAAGACTAAAGAATTGCCACTTAGATTAATTGGCGAATTAGGTACTCCAAACTTTCCAATCGTAAAAGTTTGAATCTCTCCACCTTCAGATTTATAGCGAATCAAATTGGGATTAGGCAGAGTAGCGCCAGATGCGCCAAACCAGGCATAAACTATTTTGCCCAAGATTTTATTGATTGCAACGTCATAGCCAACAACAGATGCGGTAGTGCTCGGGGCATCAAGAGTTTCGTAGCTCCAACTGTTTGGTGAAGTTGAGTTTCTGATGGCTAACCGAATTTCTCCGGAAGTTGCGTCTTTCTTCTGATTAATTACCAGAATCGAATCATAAATTAAGTAAGTAGTGCCACCTGATAACAGTGCATCTAAGTGAAAAGCGACATCTCCAGTAGTTCGATTGTCTGTTTTACGATCACCATCTATTAACTCGTAGCTCCATTTATTGGATCTCTTTACTGCACCTAAAAGTACGCCTTGGCTCTCATCTCGGTAGAAAACTTGAACTGTGGTTGTGGTTGCGACGCATGCACTGGAATAAGAGACATCGCTACCAGTGCGAACTCTTTCGGGTTGATCATAAGGTTGAATCGCGTTGGCGTTACCGTCGACAACTTCAAATGAAGTTCCTGAAACAATTAAAGTGGCATGGCGTAGATCGTCATCGACAGTGTCACCATAAAAGAGATGCAAAACCTGCCTGGCACCAGTTCCGGCAGTACACATAGATAGATGTCCGCCTAATCGGTTCTTAGTACGTCCTCCACTACCACCCATGCCATCAATTACCAACTTACGCCAATTGCCATTTACATATGTTGCAGTGCGTAATGTTCCGGTGCGGCTGCTGATATAAGCGATAAATGGTTGATTATTAAAGGTGCTTGATACCAAATATTTAGCATCACTCGATGCATCTATGGGATTTGTTCTCCATGTTGTGACAGGTGCAATGCTCTCACTGGTGGCGGGTTCCGAAGAACCATTGCTGTTAATCGCAGTAACGCTAAAAGTATATGCAGTGCCATTCTTCAGATTCTTTACAATATATGGACTGGTAGTCGCATAATTAATCAAGCCAGTTTTATTATTTTTGATGGCGTAGCTGGCTACTTGTGAACTTCTGACATTTGTAGGTGGATCAAAGGTGACTATTGCACTGGAATCTCCCACCAATACCTGAAGATTTCTGACTGGATTTGGAATACCAACAGCAATTCCAGCCGGTGGCTTATTTCGCATATCTTCCATCATTGCAAGCAATAGTGGACCTGGTTCTCTAAAAACTTCTCCTGCATCTAAATTGGGAGTCATCACTGAATTAACGCCGGCAGAAGAGAAGGTGGCTTCATCTAAGTGTGAAACGGATGAACCACTCTCATATTTAGCTGGGGTGTACATCTTGGGCTTGATTCCACCATTTGCTGCAATTCCTTTAGGACCAGACCAGACTAAATTGCTTGTTAAAGCCTTACCCAACTCAAGACTAGGCGAAGGCAGATCACTAAGTCGTCTTCCATCGTCAAGCTGGAGGTAGGCATCAAAGGGAGTTGGTTGTTCGAGAGATCCGTAGCCAAAGAATGGGTCATAAGAGTCTGTCGATAGAAAACCCAATCCATGTCCAAGTTCGTGGACAAAGACTGATTGCAGATCAAATTCAGATCTACTCGGAGAGTTGTCATTTCTAGTATTCCAAGCAGCTAGAGAATTCACTTGAATGATGATCTCAGCATTGTTCTTATCTAGGTCTCTACCTGCGAGTGCGTTAGCCATTGCAGAGGGATACCAAAGGGTGGGATCGGGAGAATTAACAAAATTATTGAAGTAATCACCGGGTCTTGCACTTCCGAGTAATCCGTATACAGTCGAACGTCCCCAGGTGGCCTCAACTTTTATAGGAACTGAAGATTGAAAATTTGCGGCCCAAATACCTATAGCGGCTTGGATGTCGCGTTGCGCCCAAGCTGGAAAATTATTATAAGTAACTTCAAATTTTGATTTTGCTTCTAGATTTGCACTGGCCGGAGTATTTGTAAAAATTGTGCTTTTACTCTGTGACGCGGTATCACCTGCATAGATATGGCCCCAAACCGTGGCTGTTCTTTGATTGAAAAGCGCAGTTGCAGGAGGTGCAAAGATGGGCGCAATTAAAATTGCAACGAAGATCGCTCTTAAACCAGCAGATCTGACAATCCATGCCCGCTTCACGCATTAAACCTACCAAATACACTTACGCTCATGAAGCAGCCGCTAGTGACAATATATAGCCGAACCGGCTGTCATTTATGCGAAAATGCTGAGAATTCTTTAGTTACCCTCACCGAATCACTTGACTTTACTTTAGAAGTCAAATTAATTGATGATGATAAAGAGTTAGAAGTTTTGTATGGTCAATTGATACCAGTTATACATATAAATGGAGAACATTTCTCACACTTTAGAGTTGATATTGAAGAGTTTAAATCTTCCCTTGAAAAACATCGTCAGCATCAATGATTCGATAGCTATATCCTTGTTCAGCCAAGAAACGTTGGCGATTTTGAGCAAAATCTTGATCAATAGTGTCTCTACTGACTACTGAATAAAAACGAGCACTACGACCATCTGATTTCGGCCTAAGAATTCTGCCTAATCGTTGCGCCTCTTCCTGGCGCGATCCAAATGCACCGCTTACCTGAATTGCAATGGTGGCATCTGGAAGATCAATCGAGAAGTTTGCGACCTTTGAGACCACTAAACATTTAATCTCTCCAGTTCGGAATTTTCCAAATAATTCCTCTCGCTCTTTGACTGGAGTCTCTCCCTTGATTACCGGCACACCTAATTGTTCGCTTAACTCATCTATTTGAGAGATGTATTGACCAATGACTAGCACTTGGTCATCCGCATGTTTCTCTACTAGCGCTTGCACAACCTTACTTTTAGTTGCGGTCGTCGCACAGAATCTGTATTTCTCTTCGGTCTCAGCGGTGGCGTAAGAGAGCCGTTCGCTCTCAGTTAGAGTTGCACGAATCTCAATACATTCTGCAGGCGCGATGTAACCTTGAGATTCAATCTCTTTCCAGGGCACATCAAATCTTTTTGGACCAATCAATGAGAAGACTTCACCTTCCATGCCATCTTCACGGACCAAAGTTGCGGTAAGTCCAAGTCTGCGTCTTGATTGAATATCTGCAGTAAAGCGAAAGATTGGCGCAGGCAATAAATGCACTTCGTCATAAATAATCAAGCCCCAGTCATATGAATCAAAGAGATCTAAATGGGCGTAAACCCCATTCTTCTTCTTAGTCATCACTTGATAAGTTGCGATGGTTACGGGGCGGATCTCTTTCTTAGCTCCACTATATTCGCCAATTTCATCTTCATTTAATGAGGTGCGCTTTATCAGCTCATCACGCCATTGGCGCGCCGCCACAGTATTGGTAACTAGAATCAAAGTAGTTGCTTTGGCATGTGACATCGCCGCTGCGCCGACAATAGTTTTTCCGGCACCACAAGGCAGCACCACCACACCACTTCCACCATGCCAGAAACCTTCAGCAGCATGCTCTTGATATTGGCGAATCTGCCATCCTTCTTGATTTAATTCAATTGGATGTGCCTGCCCATCTACATAACCTGCAAAATCTTCGGCAGGCCAACCCAATCTAAGTAGATGCTGCTTGATTGATCCGCGTTGAGATGGATGTACCGCTACTGTCTCTTTATCTATTCTGGATCCAAGTAGCGGAGCAATTTTCTTGGCCCTGATTACCTCTTCGAGGACTGCGCTATCTGTGGTTACTAATACCAGTCCATGAATTGGATTTGACTCAAGTCTGAGTCGACCATATCGAGACATGGTCTCTGCAACATCAAGTAACAGCGAGTGCGGAACTGCATATCTTGAGTACTTAATTAAAGTATCAATCACATTTTCAGCATCATGACCAGCGGCCCGCGCATTCCATAGACCTAAATTGGTCAGGCGATACGTATGAATGTGTTCTGGCGAACGTTCGAGTTCGGCAAATGGCGCGATTGCGCGCCGACATTCTGTGGAGTTTGGATGATCTACATCAAGCAAGAGCGTTTTATCGCTCTGGACGATTAATGGCCCTTCGCTCATTTTAAGAGCTCTTTGATAAATGCATTTAAGAATTTAGAGCGCTCATACATGGCAGAAGCGCTAGCCCATTCATTCTTTGCATGCGCACCACCACCAATTGCGCCAAGTCCATCTAATACTCTGGCACCTGCCGCCGCTGCAAAATTGCCATCGCTTGCGCCGCCTACCTCTGCCGCGCCAAGTGGAGCCATGTTTAATTCTTTTGCAACGCGCTCTGCGATCTCATAGAGCTCTTGGGTTGCCGTCCGTTCTAGTACTGGACGATTTAAGCCACCAGATATTTCAAGTTTTGCACCTGGTAACTCGGGGGTTAGAGATTTGATGGCCTGATCGACTCGTTCTAGATCGCGCTGACTAAAAGATCTTGCATCAATTTCTACGCTAGCCTCATTGGGAACGGTATTAGCAGTGGTTCCGCCTTTAACCATAGTAGGAACTACCGTAGTTGCATGCTCGGTTGATTCGAGGTTTTTCAGTTTAAGGATCTGTGCTGCCAACTCAACAGAGGCATTAATACCTTTTTCAGGCTCAAGTCCAGCATGTGCCGCAACGCCGACGGCTTTTAGAACATACATCGCAGTACCTTTACGTCCAGTCTTTACCTGTCCATCTAGCGATGCTTCGAGAACTAGTACAGCTGAGGCTTTACTTGCAACCTCTTTTATCAGATCTCTAGATGCAAAACTTCCAGTCTCTTCGTCAGTGGTTGCAATTAGTGCGACGGAACCAGTTACATCTTTCAATGCAAATAAAGCTTGGATAAATCCAACTTTCATATCGAAAGTTCCGGGGCCACGGATAACATCTCCATCAATCTGCCAAAGTGGATCAAAAGAACCGATTGGCCAAACGGTATCTAAATGAGCCAGCAGAACAATTTTTGGATTTTTATCTCCCCACCAGAAGATTGGCCGACCATTTACTTCAATAATTTCGGCAGCCTTACCGAGTTCTTTGATGGCAATTTGATTGGCTACTTCGACAACTTTGCGACATGCTGCCAAATCCTCAGTAGGAGACTCTGTGCGAACTAGCGCTTCTAGAGCATCCAACATGGGGCTCATTCTGCCAGTTTGCTGATTCATAGCGGTGCCACCCCAGTAATACGGATAATTTTGAAGGTTTGTAACTCTCCGGTGCTGTGATCTTTAGCCAGAAGCACACCATTTGAAATTTGTTGTGGATCCACGATGCGATGAGAAACTCCTCCGTTGTTATCTGCATATCCAATGGAGAGAGTCTTACTTAGATTCTTACTGATGATATCGAGGGTCTCGCTTGCGGTGGTTCTGGGAATTGCACCATTTCCTCTGAGGGCACTTCTTAAAGCGGTTTGCTTTGCAGAAGATTGTTCACCAACTTTGATGGTTCTAATAGCAGAAGCGATAGCTTCAGTGGTTGGTGGTTCAATCTCTCCAACAATTCTGGGCGGCTTGGGTCGATTCTTTGCTCGCTTGTTATGCGGTGCAGTTAGCAAGATACCTTGCGCACTCTCAGCTGCTGGCAGATATCCATTACCCCTTAGAGCATTCAATACTTCATCAATATCAAAATCTGAGATCAAGACAGTAGGTGCCAATTGTCTTAGACCTAAATCTATTTTCTTATCGGACAAAATTTCAGTTAAGACTGATGGATCTTCGCATCTTAAATAGGAGTGAATTGAACCAACACGTAATTGCCCGTGTTTACGAGCAGTATCTGCAATCAAATACTCAAGTGGTTGGGGAAGTGCGGTTTTAGATATTTTATTTAAGAATTTACTGATCTCAGCGCTAGATTTACCATGATCTAAACCTCGACGGATTGAGTTTTCGGTAAATCGATAAACCGTTGCCGCTCCGCGACTTTCAATGTCTGCAATCTGACTCATCTCTACTGCCAATTCATGCTGAAGCGGGCCCGGCGCAATAGCGGTTTGATCGCTCTGGATGGTTATGTAATCGATTGGAGTTGGTAACGCTTCGTTTACACCTAGCTCAAGATCTCCATCTAATAATTGGGCGGCAAATGTTGATAATGATCCTAGACCTGTAATTCCAAGCCACTCACACTCTTCTAGCGTCCACTTCACTAAATCATCGCGTAAATTCGCGCCTCTGCGAAGTGGCGCTAGCCATTTCATTCTTTCGGTAAACGAAACCAACGTTGGCGAAAGTTCGATATTTGTCCGTAATTCATCAAGAATCCTAGAACGAACATTAGATGCACTTACTCGATCCAATTCTGGTCCGAGGGCTGCAACTTTCTGATCGCTTCGGCCGACTAAGCCTGAGACTCGAGAAGTCAATATCCAAAGTGATACCAAATTCCTCCACTTAGTCTCAAAGTCTTGAGTCAACCAAATATCGAAGGTGTTAGTCGGTGCGATAGTTTCATCGCCATCAATAGCCACCAGCCCTGATAGGTAACAGAGTTCTGCTACAAATGCAGCACAACCTTCGCTCACACCAAGATGCTGCGCTGCCTCTTTGAGATCTCGAATTCCGAGTCCGCCAGCTCGAAGCGCGGTTGGTGCGACTTCACCCCAAAAATTGAGTAGCTCTTCGCACCATCTAAGTACATTTGAGATATTTGCGATTGCGGCACGATCAATGTCACTTTGGTTATAACGTTTTCCAGATAAGTCTGGAGCCTTTGCGAGTAATTCTTTATGAACTTTGCCACCACGCAAATAAATAGCAACTTCGGCAGGCATCACTACATGTCTTTGATCTAAAGGAACTACATAATGTCGCTCTAATAGCCATGCGATTCCGGGGCCAGGATTTTTGATATCAGAAACACTTCCTCGAGGCGGACCCCAAGTCAGCGCTTTCACAACTTTCTTTGCTACTTCTGGTGCGTTATCTAAATCTTTAAAATCCAATTTGGCTAATGATCTTGGACCCAAACCTGCAGGCTCTGCACCAATTGCTTCACGGAGCGTGGTTGGAATCAGGCCTTCATAAACTATTCCAAGTTCTTCAAACTTTTTGTAGACAAATCGTGCAGAAGTATCAGTAATTTTCTCTAATTCTTTGACTTTAATCGGCTCTTCAAGCGACATCATCGCCTCTAGGACTTGAAGCTCGAAAGCATTAAGTGCATCAATTACTCGAGCAATACTTGGCCCACTATTCGCGCGTACTGCAAGTGCGGCATAGTCAGGAGGAGTAGGCGAAATTAAATCTGGTCGCAACGTGAACAATCGCTCGAGCGCGGCATCATCAAGAGAGCGCAGGTAATCAGCGAAGGTACGATACATAACCTGCCTATTTTAGTCGCTACTTTTATCTCCCCGCGACCTAGGCGTGATCCAAGCGCCGAGCGCAACAATTCGGGAGATTGCAGGGCCCAGCAGTCGATTTAATTTTCTAAACTTCCTAAAATCGTGCATTTGCCAACCTTCGGCCAGAGCTTTGATTCTAAGTCTGGCATCAGGATTGATTGCATGTGGCGTTCCAACTGATTGTAGGAGCGGGAAGTCACTTGAACTATCGGAGTATGCATGGCAATTACTCAAAGAGAATCCTCGAGCAGCTGCCAATTCTCGTACCGCTCGTGCTTTCTCTGTACCGTGCAAGATTTTTCCAATTAAATCACCAGTGTATTTTCCATTCTCAATCTTTACCTTGGTCCCGATTGCTCCAGTAAACCCGAGTCGATCTGAGATTAATTTCGCCATATCTTCTGGGGCCGCAGTCACTAGCCAAACCTCAGCGCCTTCAGATAAATGTGCTTTGGCTAATTCGATCGTGCCCTTGATCAATGCTGGTGATACGTAATCGTCATAAACAGATTCTCCGATCACATAAATATCATTTACATCGTGTCCGCCAATAAAGTCAGTTGCAGCTTTTTGAAATCTTGCAATTACTTCAGGTTTCTCAGTTCCGGTTAATCTAAATCTCACATTAGCAACCACAAATTTTGAGATATCTGCTTTTGTGAAGAAGCCCCGCTGATACATCGCACGACCCAGGAAGTAGAGGGTGGAGCCCCTGACCAAAGTGTTATCAAGGTCAAAGAATGCTGCGCTTCTGGCGGCCATGCCTTAACCCTAAACGCTTTATCATTTCCCAATGGCTACCGTGCATGTAGTTCGACATGGCGAAGTCGAGAATCCTCAGAAGATTCTTTATGGCCGCCAAAAGGGTTGGTTTTTATCTAAACGCGGCGAAGAGATGGCTAAGACTTTAGGCGAGTGGTCAAGAAATTTAACGCTCGGCGCAATTCATGCCTCACCGCTTGAGAGAGCGCAGCAGACTGCAAAACCGATCGCCGATGCACATGGGTTAGCAATCACTACCGATGAGAGATTAATTGAAGCTGCCAATATCTTTGAAGGTAAGCCCTTTGGAGTTGGAGATGGAGTGCTGCGCAAACCATCGGCTTGGCCAAAACTTTGGAATCCTTGGCGACCTTCATGGGGTGAACCTTATGTAGATCAGGTTAATCGAATGTTGGCCGCTGTCTTTGCCGCAAAAGATGCTGCATCTGGAAAAGATGCCGTCGTAGTCTCGCATCAATTACCAATTTGGATTTTGAGAAGCGCAATTGAAGGGCGGCGCTTCCTACATGATCCACGGAAACGAATCTGCACCTTGGCATCGGTAACCTCAATCCACTTCGACACCGAAGGCATGATCTCTGGACTTAGTTATTCAGAACCTGCGAAACATCTACTACCTTGAAAAAAGTTATTAGCTGGCTGCTATTAGCTATCACTTTGACTGGATGTGGTGGCGGGCAACAAGTTGCTACTAAAAGTTTCATCGCCGGCAACGGCGCAGTCACCTTTATCGACAAAGCAGATCGCAAATTAGGTCCAGTGTTAACTGGCAAGACTTTAAGTGGAGAAAATTTTCAATTACCCAATGGCGGAATTGTGGTAGTAAATGTTTGGGCATCTTGGTGCGCACCTTGTAGAGCAGAAGCGCCTGCACTTGCGGCACTTGCAGAGAAATATAAAGGAGTGGTCTTTCTTGGGGTTTTGACTAGAGACTCTGAAGTTGCAGCCCGAGCCTTTGAGAAACGTTTCAAAATCCCATATCCCACGTTAATTGATGACTCAGTGCTTGTGGGATTTAGAGAAAGCCTGACTGCAAATGCGATTCCAACCACCATAATCATGGATAAGGATGGTTTAGTCGCAGCGCGAGTCTCGGGGCAGGTAACTTATAGTTCATTGCGCTCACTAATTGAAAAGATCCACGCCGAATGAGTAGCACGCTGGCAAATTACCTCTTATCCGGAAATCTCATTTTGGCGCTTCCAATTGCGGCAATCGCGGGGCTGATCTCTTTTGCCTCACCCTGTGTTATTCCATTAGTACCTGGTTACCTAAGTTATGCAGCAGGGTTCTCACAAAGCCGCGGTAAGTTATTAATTGGCTCATCACTATTTGTTCTGGGATTTACAACGCTCTTTATAACTTACGGCGCTCTGTTCGGAGGATTAGGTAGCACAATCTCTGCAAATCAACAGAGCATTTCGATCGCCTTGGGAATATTCACTGTAGCGCTTGGCTTGATTTTTATGGGCAAACTCAATTTAATGCGCTCCTTTAAATTGAATATCACCACTAGAAGCGGGTTAATGGGCGCACCGATTCTGGGATTTCTCTTTGGTTTAGGTTGGACACCTTGTATCGGACCTGCACTTGCTGCAGTGCAAACGCTAGCAATTGAGAGCGCAAGCGCAACCAGAGGAGCAATTCTTTCAATCTCATACTGCTTTGGCTTAGGCGCTCCATTTATTTTGAGTGGCCTTTATTTGGATAAATCTGAATCCATGCGCCGATATTTATCTAAACATGGCAGACAAATTACTTTTGTTGGTGGATTACTTTTGATTTTAGTTGGGTTAGCACAGATCACCGGAATTTGGGATAGCTGGATGATCTCGCTTCGAGGATTGATTTCCGGATTTGAGCCGGTGCTATGAGCGATATCTCATTAGGCTTTGTAGGCAGCTTCAGATATCTATGGCGTCAATTAACCAGCATGCGCACAGCTTTGATTCTTCTCTTGCTAACGGCGCTTGCAGCAATCCCCGGTTCATTGTTGCCACAACGAGCCAATGGTCCAATTCCAGTCAGAGATTTCTTCGAGCAGAATCCAGGGCTAGCTAAATTTTTAGATCAACTCTGGATGTTTGATGTTTATGGATCTCCATGGTTTAGCTCAATTTACATACTGTTGTTCATATCTTTGATTGGCTGTGTAGTTCCAAGAACAATTGAACATGCGAAATCTACGATTAGCGAGCCGCCCACTGCCCCTAGCCGGTTGGAGAAGATGGAGCATTTTCAGAGTTTTGAGGGTGACTTTTCAGAAGCAGCGAATTACTTAAAAAGTAAACGTTTTCGAATTCGCAGCGAAGCGGATTGGATTAGCGCAGAGAAAGGTTATTTGCGGGAATTTGGCAACTTGATCTTTCACCTATCATTAATTTTGATCTTACTTGGTGTAAGCATTGGATCGTTATTTGGCATGCGGGCCGACTCAATCGTAAATATCGGCGAACGTTTCACAAATATTCCTACTAATTATGATTCAGTGACTTATGGCAAGTTATTCAATGAGAAGAATTTGCCGCCGTTTCTGATAAAGGCAGAAGATTTCAAAGCTAAATACAATCCTGTTACCAGCGCACCAGAAGATTACACATTGTATGTATCGGTGGCAGATAATCCTGAGGCCAGCCCTAGAAAGACCACGATTAAAGTAAATGCTCCGCTGAAATTTGGCTCAACTTCGGTTTATTTGCAGGCAAATGGCTACTCACCATTAGTTACGGTTAGAAATGCAAAAAATGAGGTGGTTTATCAAGGTGCAGTTCCATTGCTGCCACAAGATTCTAATCTGGCATCCATTGGTGCAATCAAAGTCCCAGACACTGACCCTCAAATTGGTTTTGCTACTTCATTTTTCCCTACCTACGAATTACCAGAAGGCCAACCAGCAAGGAGCGCATATCCAGAGGCGCTTGATCCCAGGCTATTAATCGGCGTTTGGGTTGGTGATTTGCAGGTAGATAATGGAATTCCACAATCTGTTTATAAATTGAATACGGAGAAGATGAGAGAGATCGGTACTGTTGCGATGAAGATTGGCGAGAGTTATGAATTTTCAGAGGGTTCAATAACTTTCGAAGGATATGTACCTTGGGTTAATTTGAATATCGTTCGAGATCCCGGTAAGTCTTTGGCGCTAATAGGTGGAATTTTTGCGATTTTGGGGCTATTGGCATCGCTCTTTGCAAGACATCGTAGGATTTGGATACGTCAAATTGGCAATAAACTTGAGGTAGCAGGGTTAGCCAAGAACGCTGCACCGGGGCTGGCAGAAGAGATTCAAGAGCTAGTCAAGAAATTGGAGAAGCAAACGTCATGAGCAGTCGAAACTGGGCCTACTTATCTAATTATTTTGTCTATTCCAGCATGGTGGTTTATACCTTGGCATTTCTAGCACACGCTTACGAAACTGCATGGTCATTACGTAAACCTCAGGCAGCTATCGAAACTGAAGGCAGTTTATTAACTAAAACCCTTGATTACACCAAAACAGAAAAAGCAGCACGTATTGCAACTGCCATGATGGTGTTGGGAACCTTACTTTTATTTGTCGGTGTCGTAGCGCGCGGGATCTCAGCTAGTCGTGTCCCCTGGAGCAATATGTATGAATTCTCAATTACTGGAGCACTCGCTTTTAGCATCGCATATCTGGCAACGCTTAGAAAATATGATCTTCGTTGGTTGGGCTTACCTATATCTATTTTTGTATTGTTGATACTTGGCACTGCAGTGACAATTCTTTATCGTCCAAGTGCGCCTCTTGTACCAGCTCTGAAATCAACTTGGTTAGTAATTCACGTATCTGCAGCAATTATTTCAGGAGGAGTTTTCTTCTTAGCAAACGTCATCTCTGGAATGTATCTATGGTTAGATTCAAGAGAGCGCAAAGGTGGCCGCAATCCTTGGGCAAAACGTTTACCTGAATTGGAAACCTTGGACCAACTTTCATATCGTTTGGTTGCTTTCGTATTTCCCCTATGGACTTTCGCAGTGATTGCCGGTGCAATTTGGGCGGAGAGCGCTTGGGGAAGATATTGGGGCTGGGATCCAAAAGAGACTTGGGCCTTTATTACTTGGGTTGCATATGCGGCATATCTGCATGCTCGCGTAACTGTGGGTTGGAAAGGTCGTAAGGCAGCTTGGCT
>JACCDK010421104.1_pt1 | contig 49401 bp, 50 predicted proteins | sample 7445871 | NCBI WGS metagenome assembly JACCDK01 (sample SAMN15323436, study PRJNA562643) | freshwater metagenome | isolation source: river surface water | place: USA:Blue River Watershed | collected 2017-08-15 | reverse complement strand
TCGCTCTCGATTTATCAACAGGCAAATAAAGAATCAAATCTGCACCGAGATAATTCTTTCTCACCTCATAACCACTGGGCGAATAAAAAGTCAGTACCACTTTGGCGGTTGGATAACGTACTTTGAATTCCTCAATGACAGGACGACCTTGCTCAAACTCACCGAGAGATGCCGCGTGCATCCAAAACACTTTCGCTTCAGAATTTTGCGCACGCCATTCATTCATCAGCGCAATGGATTGAAGTTGTCCTTTGAACAATTGATCGGCTTTTAATGAAAACAAAGAAGCCAATCCCAATAAGATTCGATAGGCTTTTAAGACAACACCCAAAATATGATCTAAGACCACCATCAATTCATGTAAAATTTATCTGGTGCACGCTGGTACAAATGCAAAACCCACCCCAATTTCAATCCAACATATCCATCAGATCGCTTTCCTTGGTCCTCCTGCTGGGTATCGTAATTGTAGCCACGAACACTGTGGGTTCGACCTTGAATCCACTCTACTCCGCCCACCAAATTGATCAATTTGTTGTTGCTCATGTAAAAATATCCCAAGAAAGCCCGCCCCATGAATCCTGCTGTCAGTCGGTCATAACCTCGAATATAGTCTCCTTGTAAGGCATTGATTTCATGACTTTGGTGCTCCAATCTAATTTTGTGAGTCATATACCCCAAGCCCACAGTCGCCAAAAGGCCACTATTCAAATTGGGACCCAAAGCATTGAACAAATGTCCTGCCTCCAAACAAGACGACCAACCCCTCTGTTGAATGTAAACAATCGCGGGCTGTCCTTGATTGTCCAATATCTCTCCCTGATCAGTGTATAAATTCTGCATCAATCCAGACTCGGTAACTTTATTACCAAAATGATATTGGAACTGTACTCCCCAATAATGACTCTTTTTGTCTTTGATGTCAAAGGCCAATCCCAATGAGCCTGAATTCCCAAATCTTTTGGCCAAATCAGCCACAGGTGAATGGTGACCATACAAAATGGAAATGTGCGGATTAAACAATACACTATCTCTAACCTGAAATTGAGCCTGCAATCGAGACACCAATAAAATCAATCCCAAAACCAAATACAACTTCTTCACTGCACTACCAATTTAAATCCTACACCATGAATATTGACTATGGATATCCCCTCATCTTGTGACAAATACTTTCTCAGACGGGTGATGAAAACATCCATGCTTCTTCCAACAAAATAATTGTCATCCCCCCAAACCATGTTGGACAAAAGCTCTCGTTCTAATACTTGTCCTTGGTGATCCACCAACAATTTCAATAAATCCGCTTCTTTCTTGGTCAGCTTTCTTTGTGAATCAGGACCAATTAATTCAAAATTTTTGAAATCAAACTGATACTTGCCAAGCGTCTGAATGGTCTGCGTCTTGGTTGAGAACTTCTCATTCCTTTTTAAAATGGCCTTGATTCTTAAAATCAACTCTTCGCTTGAAAATGGCTTGGTGATGTAATCATCTCCGCCGAGTTGAAAGCCCTTGATCTTGTCTTCTGACAAACCTTTGGCGGTCAGGAAAACAATGGGAATGGTTTGGTTGATTTTGCGAATATCTTCAGCCAAAGAAAAACCATCCTTCTTGGGCATCATCACATCCAACAAGCACAAATCATAAGCCTGTTTATTGAATTGCACCAATCCCTCTTTACCATCCGTGGCCAAATGCACAACATAGCCTTCTTCCTTCAAGGTGTCTTGAATGACAAAACCCAAGTTTCGATCATCCTCGACCAGCAAGATATGTGGCAGTTGATTTTCCATGAACGAAAGATAATCAATTTTTACTCAAGGGAAGTTCCAGTGTAAATACGGAACCTTTTCCCCACTCGCTCTTCACAAATATTTTTCCTTTTTGCGCTTTCAACATCGTCTTTACATAAAACAAACCCAACCCAAATCCTTTCACATTGTGGATATCGCCAGTGGGAACTCGATAAAACCGATCGAAAATCAATCGTTGTTGTCTTCTGTTGATGCCAATTCCGTTGTCTTTAAAGTCTATTCGGATGCAGTTCTTAGCATTGTAAGTGCTTACTTCAATTTGCGGAACTTTATCCGTATACTTAATGGCGTTGTCCATCAAATTGTAGATGATGTTGGAAATATGGACGCGATCCGCCTTGATTCTGCCATTTATCGCGTCCAATGATAAATGCAAATGTCCCCCCGCATCCTCCACTCGACCCAAATTGGCCTGATAAGCGTCCCTGATAATTGCATGCACATCAAAGCTTTCCCATTGAATATTTCTTTTCCGTGGTGTCAAAGATGACAACTGCAAGACCTTTTCCAATTGGTCTTTGAGACGCTGGGTTTCTGTTTCGATGATCCCGATATAGGTATTCATGCGTTCGACATCCGATCTTGTCTTTTCCTGCTTCAGTACTTCTGCGCTCAATTGAATGGTGGCCAACGGCGTTTTGAGCTCATGTGTCATGTTGTTGACGAAATCATTGCGTATGGAACCCAATCGTTTCTCCCGAAACAAAACGCCGATGGTGTAGGCAAAAAAGACAAAAATGAGAAAGATGATTCCGGTGCTGTACATCCAGAAATCGATGCGCTTGAGCAGGTACACATTTTTCTGCGGAAAATAAAGACTCAAATAATGTCCTTCTTCCGGAGAGGCTATCAAACCGCTGGGCACAATTTCTTTTTTCAATAAGCTATCGGCGAACAACCAACCATTGACTTCAAATTGTCCCGTAAAACAATCGTACAAACCATACTCTACTGGTTCAACCAATCCCTCTAGGATCAGTTCTTTCTCCAAAAGCGTCCGCAACAAAAAAGAATCAGGTGTGTGATTGATCACTACCAAAAAACGAGAATCATTGATGCGCTTAGCGGGAGTCAAAAGAGATTTATCATTCTCAATCAAATGAATCTTGGTGGCGACATCTGTCAAGGCTGTTGTCACCTTGGACTCAAAAACCCTCTCCTGCAATTGGTAGGCTTGACGAACCCAATAGACCTGACCAGCGGTGATCAATCCCAGAGAGATTACCGCAATCAGAATGATGACAACAATACTTCTTTTAATCATTCACCCCACTCCGCTGAACGAACAGGAAGATCTCGATTGACTTTTTTAAATAACCCTTGTAATACTTTGCCAGGACCTACCTCGATGACCTCGGTACATCCATCAGCAATCATGTTTTCCATGATTTGGGTCCAACGTACTGGTGCCGTTAATTGCTCAATCAATAAATTCTTGATGGTTGTTGGATCTGTTTGCGGTTGTGCATTCACATTTTGATAAACCGGACAAATGGGTGCTTGAATGGGTGTTTGTGCAATGGCTGACATCAACTCTTCTTGCGCTGGCATCATGAGGGGACTATGAAAAGCTCCACCCACTTGTAATTTCAACGCACGCTTTGCACCTGCCTCCGTCATTTTTGCACAAGCCAAATCAATGGCTTCATTGCTTCCTGAAATAACCAACTGACCAGGACAATTGTAATTGGCCGCAACAACTACTCCTTCAATACCAGCGCAAATCTCTTCCACTTTCGAATCTTCCAAACCAAGAATAGCCGCCATGGTTGATGGATTAATTTCGCAAGCTCTTTGCATGGCCATGGCGCGGGCCGATACCAATTTCAATCCATCTTCAAAACCAAGCGCCTTAGCGGCAACCAATGCTGAGAACTCTCCCAAACTGTGACCTGCGACCATACTGGGTTGAAAGGATTCACCCAAGCAAGCCGCCATAACCACGGAGTGCAAAAAGATAGCGGGCTGAGTGACCTTGGTCTGTTTTAATTCTTCTTCCGAACCATGGAACATGATTTCTGTAATGTTGAAACCCAAAATTTCGTTGGCACGATCCAACATGGATTTGGCCATTTCATTCCCTTCATAGAGATCCTTGGCCATGCCTGGGAATTGGGCACCTTGACCAGGAAATACATACGCCTGCTTCATATTGTTTATCATTAATTCTTAATCCATTTTTTGGTGACGCCATTGATCTCAATGAAATATGTTCCTTGAGCCAATGAAGACCCATCCCATTGTCCCAAAGCATTCAGGTTGTCGTAAAACACAACAGCGCCTTTCTGATCGACAATCTTGATTTTTGAAGATGTCGAAGACTTGATATTCAATGATGAACCAGGATTGGGGAAAACTGTCCAATCGTCTTGACCAATTAGTTCAATCGAATTGGGTCCGGTAGAATAAATCAATGCCCCTGTTGTTGCACCTAAGGCTGTATTGATTTGCAGCAATGGCACTTTGATTCCCGGTGTCAACCATTTGTATTCCACTGCCTCTGGACGTGGGAAAGAGAAACCAAAAGAAAATTGAGAAATGTACAATGAGTCTGTTCCTGTTACCGTTGATTTAACTTTAAGCACGGGATAATTTGTACCAAAAAAACTCATGTTTCCTTCTGCCAAAACTTCTGTTCTTCTTGTCTGCGCAGTGGCATACGTTCCCAATGTAGGAATGTCATATTGAAAATAAGAATCATTGGTTTGATCCAATGGGTAAGTTAAAGGCAAAGGATAAATAATATCGATGGGATTGCCCTGCGCCCCGGTTGGAAAACCACTGATGCTCGCACCAAAACCCGTCAAAGCATAACGTGAATTGGTAACCTGATAAAAGGCATAGGTATTTTCGATGGTAATGGGAATGGGCAAAGGCAATTGATCAGTGGGCAATGTTGGAGGTGTAGTAATGGTGGTATAATCACTGTTGTGATCAGGATCAAAAGGAGAATTAAAAAAGAACTGATATGCGAATGGCGCATTGGTCAATGGTTCACAATTCACTGTTGTAAAGGTTCCCAATGGTGTAAGAACAGAACTGTTGACATTCCAACTTAGGCCACTTCCACTTTGATCCAGATTCCAATTTCCATTCCAAGTGGCATTCTCTTGAATCAGTGCATCTCCAGATGCAGGCATATCCGCTGAGGTAATAGACACTTGCGCGAAAATTTGAAATTGACTTAAAAAACAACTGAATAATAAGATGTATTTCATGACATTTTTTTTCGAAGGTAATAAATCGTTGAAAACTTGTGGGGAATTTTTTAAGAAAATCTTCAAGTCAACACACTACATGATTAGTTTCGTGGCTAGTCAAAACCGCACTGAATTGAGTATGATAGACCATTACGATTTTGTTATTTTGGACATCATCCAAAACTTTAAGAAGAACAACAAAAATCAGTTGATTAAACTATCACAGCTGGAAGCCAATTTTTGGGTGAAAGTTGAAAGAGAATTGGCCCATCAAAATCAATCTGCACAATTGGGAGAAAGAATTTCTAAACTTTATCTAGAAGGATACATCATCAACAAACCCAATTTGGGTTATACCATCACAAGAAAAGGGAAGGAGTTGTTATTGTCAGAGCGCCCGGTTCAAAAATAATTACAACGCATTGTATTTTTCACGTAGGGCAGCCATTTTTATGACCGTCGCAGCCGCTTCAGCGCCTTTATTGCCCTTCTTTCCACCACTTCTGTCCTTGGATTGTTGAACATTGTCATCGGTTAATACACCAAAAATAACAGGCATGGCATATTGTAAACCCACGTTCATGATTCCCATGGCCGATGCTTGTGAAACGAAATCAAAATGGGCCGTCTCGCCTCTAATGATGCAACCCAAACAAATCACGCCATCCAATGGTTGTGATTCAATCATCAATTGCGCACCATGGGCCAATTCAAAACTTCCAGGAACGTAAGCAATTTTAATTTTGGACTTTTTCACACCCGCCTTTTTCAATACGTCCAACGCTCCTTTCAGCAATCCATTGGTGATTTCATTGTTCCACTCGGATACAACGATACCAAAAGAGAAATGCCCGGCTTCGGGCATTTGACTCCAATCGATATTCGATAAATTTTTTGTCGCCATTATTTACCTTGGGCTTCAATCCATCCCAACATTTTTTGAGCTTCACCAATTTCTTGGCTACGCTTGAAATTATCCACAACATCTTGAAGAAGACCTTTGGCTGATTCAAAATCTTGACGCTCACACTGAACGCGAGCTGCTTTCAATAAATATACTGGAGCCAAAGCATCTTTGGAATCAGAAGACATGGCCTTCTTGGAAGCTTTTTGCAACCAATCTGCCGCATCATCCAACTGACCCAACTCAACATACATGTCTCCTGCGTTACCGATGGCTTGGACGCCAACTGTATTGTCATCAAAATCTACTTCTTTGAAGAGATCCAACGCTCCTTGAAAATCACCAGCATCACGTTTTGCACAAGCAGCATAGTAAGTAGCCTTCTCAGCAGCAACAGTTCCTGAATATTTGGACATCAATTCCTCTGCACCGATGAACTCTCCATTGCCTTGTAAGACCCAAGTCATGCTATCCATCTCTGCCCATTGCTCAATTCTCCATAGGGCTTCGTTGGCCTCCTTGTTGCGAGGTCCCATGTATAAAAACTGATAGGCCAACCAACCTCCGATGATCACGACCAACGCGCCACCTGCAATCTGAACGTTCTTTTTGTTCTTGTTGTAAAACCCTGACCAACCCGCTAATTGGATATTGGTCTCTTTGTTTGTTTGTAAATTTTCTGACATGTTTCAAAACTTTCGAGCGCCGAAAATAAGACATTTTATCAAATCTTTGCAAAATATGTCAGTGCTCAATCAAAATCTCTTTGAAGGGATAAGGCTTTATCAATTCAAAAAACACGCAGAGTTAGAGATTGCGCTGCATCCAAGGTTCAATTGTTGGCTTGGAAAAAATGGATCTGGTAAGACCAATGCATTGGATGCCCTGCACTATTTGTGCTTGACCAAGAGTTATTTTCACCACACCGATCTCCTTTCTATCCAGCACCATCAAGAAGAATCCAGCATCAAAGGTTGGGGACAATACAATCATCAAACATTCGAAGTGTTGTGCAATCTGCGCCGAAATGGGAAAAAATCTTTTTCGGTCAATGAAAAATCATTGAACAAGTTGTCTGATCACATTGGTTGGCAGCCGGTCGTTGTTATTGCACCGCAAGATCAAATGCTCATTACCGATAACGCCGAGGAAAGACGAAAATGGATGGACAGTGCCATCAGTCAAACTTCCCCGAACTATTTGCAAGCTTTGGTGAAATACAACCACTTATTACAACAGCGAAACGCTCAATTAAAAACCCAACATGAAAAGAAAGTAAAAGACATCAATGAGGTGGTTTGGTATGATGAGCTCATGGTGGAATGGGTAGAAATCATTGAAAAAGAACGCGCTCAATTTGTCCATTTCATTGGTGAAAAATTACCCCATTTGATTCAGTTCTTTTCTTCAAGCCAGGATAGTGCAACCATTGTCTTACAGAACAACTATCACTCTGCTCAGTATATTCAACAGCTGCAATTGGCATACCCACAAGATTGGCATGCAGAACGCACCAGTCTCGGTCCACACAAAGACGATTTGCATTTCCATTTGGGCGAATATCCTATTCGAAAAATGGGTTCACAAGGACAACAAAAGACCTATGTGCTTGCCCTTAAATTGGCTCAGTTGCTCTTTATTCAAACGTATTCGAAAAAAAATCCATTGCTTTTGTTAGATGATATTCATGATAAACTGGATGCGCAACGGCTGGCCAATCTTTTTTCTTGGCTCAATGATCACATTCATGGACAAGTAGTCATAACGGATACAGACAACGATAGAATTCCGAGTATATTAGCCGAGATGAACGCAGGACATTCCAAAATTCTCTTTTCATGAGCAGAGACTACAACAACCAACCCATTGGTGCCATCATCAAAGAGTGGATTAAACAACGTGGTTTGGAAAAGAAAATGATGCGGGTGGATGCCATTACCACCTATCGAGAGGTGGTTGGTGATTTTATCAGCAGACACACTACCAAAGCCGAAATCTTCGGAAAAACACTGAGTGTGAGCATTGACAGTGGTGTCATCAAGCAAGAATTGAGTATGAATCGTCAAAACATCGTGCAACAAATCAATGAGAAAATGGGTCAAAACGTTATTGATCGAATTGAAATTTGGTAATTGTTCAACGTTGTTTGTTTTAATATTGGTTTTGAAAACATGAAAAAGTTAGTTTATCGTCATCCGAGAAAATTTATTCTCATTGCGCTATTGCTCTCTGCTGGCCTATTTTCATTGGGTTGGTCTTTTGTCCCACACAAAGGAAAATTTCATTCTCAGGCTGAGATGGTAAAAATGCTCAATGGCAATTTACCCGTCTATGACAACGGCTTTTTTGTGGGAAGCGGACGTTGCGCGGGATGTCACGGTGTCGATCCCGTTGGATTTGCCAATATTACCGCAGAAGGTGAATTGGTTAACCCCTCAGAAAACTGGAGAGCCACGATGATGGCCAATTCCGCTAAGGATCCTTTTTGGAGAGCCAAACTCTCGCATGAGATGGCCGTCAACCCAGGACATGCGCAAGAATTGGTTAACAAATGTACCAGTTGTCATGCTCCCATTGGTCGCTATACCAACTTATTCAACGGAATTGAAGATTACGATATCACCCAATTGCCCAATGATTCTATGGCCCGTGATGGCGTCAATTGCAGTGCTTGTCACCAACAAAGGATGGATCAAGTGGGCAATGATTTCTCTGGCGATCTTCACTTCCATACCGATACCATTTGGGGTCCTTACGTCAGCGAAGAGCAAGATGTCCCCATTTTTTATCAAGCCATGCAAAGTTTTGTGGGCTACACACCAGTTGGTAGTCATACTTTTTCCAAGTCAGAAACCTGCGCGGGTTGTCACACCTTGTCCACCCATGTTGCTGACCTCGATGGCAATTATACAGGCAACAATTTTATTGAGCAAGCTACCTATCATGAATGGTTGAATTCATCCTACAAAACGAGCAATGACCCTGTTGTTCACCAAGAATGTCAGGATTGTCACATGCCCAAACTAAACGAACCCATTGTCATCGCCTCTGGGTATTCTTTTTTACCTGGTCGTCAACCCTATGCGCAACATTGGTTGGTGGGCGGCAACACCTTTATGTTGGAGTTGATGAAAAACAACATTGACGCATTGGACATTACCGCCAACGCGGGTCATTTCAATACGGTCATCGCCAGAACGCAAGATCAACTTCGCTATCAAACCGCGGAGGTTACACTTACAACAGGGACCATCGATCAAGATACCGCCCGCTTTGACTTGAATATTCGGAACTTAGCAGGACACAAATTCCCGAGTGGTTATCCGGCAAGGAGGGCCTTTGTGGAGTTTGTCATAACAGACAACAATGGTCAAGAAGTTTTTAGATCAGGCGGTGTAGACAATGACTACAGAGTAATTGGCGAAAACGCCACATTTGAACCCCATTACAACATCATCAATGCACCAGAGCAAGTTCAAATTTATGAAATGGTGATGGCCGATGTCAACGGGGATGTTACCACCGTCCTTGAACGAGCCAATGACTATCTCAAGGACAACCGACTCACTCCTCTGGGATTTTCAACCCAAGTCGGTGGATTGTATGATACAACAAAAATTGTTGGCGCCAATTGGGATGCAGACTTCAATAAAAACAATGGCTTAGAGGGAACAGGTGCTGACATCGTTCACTTCCACGTTCCCATCCAAAATTTCAATTCTGGAGATTATCATGTGACAGCTCGTTTGTTGTATCAAACAGCTCCCCCCAAGTACATGGATGAAATGTTTGCCTTTGATACCCCAGAAATCAATACTTGGAGAAACATGTATTTGGCACAAGGTCCAGCACCTTTTGAAGTGGCTTTGCAAGAAACGAATTTCACCCATGTCGGTGTTGGCGAGATCAAAGCAAGACCAAGCATTTTCCCCAATCCCAGCTATAATGGCTGGGTAACACTCAACAACCCAGGAGTGTTGGTTCAGTCCGTTGATATTTACAGCAATGACGGAAAGTTAATTGCAACCAAATGGATCAAAGGAAATGTCCAGCAAATTGAATTGCCTGAAACAAAGGGAACCTATCTTCTGGTTTTGCGAGGATTGAATGAAAAACGATTGGTGAAAGTTGTAAGAGAATAAACACTCTTGGTCGCTCTATTCTTATCTTAGCCACATGCAAAAAATATTGGTTGCGAACAGAGGTGAGATTGCTTTGCGCGTAATGCGCTCAGCCAAAGCAATGGGTATTCAAACCGTTGCGGTTTACAGTGAGGCGGATAAAAATGCGCCATTCGTTTCATTTGCGGATGAAGCTTATTGCATTGGCCCTGCCCCATCCAATCAAAGTTATTTAAGAGGCGAAGACATCATTGCATTGGCCAAAAGCATTGGTGTAGACGGCATTCATCCCGGTTATGGATTTCTCTCTGAAAACGCGCAATTTGCGCAGCAGGTGCAAGATGCGGGGATTACCTTCATCGGTCCTCGACCGCACAGCATCGAAATGATGGGATCCAAGCTGGCTGCAAAAGCTGCAGCAAGGAAGTTCAATATTCCCATGGTGCCTGGAACAGAAGATGCCATCGCAGATGTGGAAGAGGCGAAAAAAATTGCATTAGAAGTTGGTTTGCCCATCTTGATAAAAGCTTCGGCCGGCGGTGGAGGAAAAGGAATGCGCATCGTAGAAAACATCGAGGAAGTCGGTGAGCAAATGGAGAGAGCCATTTCTGAAGCCGAAAGCGCATTTGGTGATGGTTCAGTTTTCATTGAGCGTTATGTCACCGGACCTCGTCATATCGAAATTCAAGTATTGGCCGACCAGCACGGCAACATCGTTTACCTTTTTGAACGAGAATGCTCGATTCAACGTCGCCACCAAAAAGTGGTTGAAGAAGCGCCCAGTTGTATTCTCACCCCCGAAATGCGCAAAGCCATGGGTGAATCAGCAGTCAATGTAGCTCGCTCTTGTGATTATGTTGGCGCTGGAACGGTAGAATTCTTGGTTGACGAAAAGCGAAATTTCTATTTCTTGGAAATGAATACGCGATTGCAAGTTGAACATCCAGTGACAGAAATGATTACCGGTGTTGATTTGGTTCAAGAGCAAATCAAAATAGCACGGGGTGAAAGATTGTCATTCTCTCAAGAGGATTTAAAAATCAGCGGTCACAGTATAGAAGTCCGCGTTTATGCAGAAGATCCCACGAACAATTTTTTACCAGATATCGGTCAATTAATCAGCTACGAAAGACCGTCAGGAGAAGGGGTTCGTGTTGATGATGGATTTGAAGAGGGTATGGAAATTCCCATTTATTACGACCCCATGATTGCCAAGCTCATTGTGCACGGTAAGGATAGAAATGATGCCATTGCCAAAATGACTCAAGCCATTGACGATTATTACATCACGGGTGTAAAAACCACTCTGCCCTTTTGTGCTTGGGCAATCAATCATGAAGCCTTTGTTAGTGGTGATTTTGACACACATTTTGTCAAGAAATACTTCACTCCTGAACTTTTGCAACAAAAGGATGAAACATTGGAACAGTTAGCAGCAGCATTGGCTTTGCATGTTCATCATCAAGGAAAATTGACGTTGTCTCAAGCCGCCTCCGATGCCAAAAAAATCGGACAATGGAAACGCAGATATTCGTATTAGAATTAATAATTATAAAACCAATAAACAAAATGAAAAAAGTAATCTTATTTACAGCATTGGTCATCGCCACTCAGTTTGCCTTTGCACAGTACAAAGTAGTAACAGTCATTGAGTCGATCATTCCCATGGGGATGGGCCGTTCCAGAATGATTGAAGCCACCACCGAGGTTGACTATAACGCCTTTACAACACTGAGAACAGATGGAAAGGATACCAAACAAGGAGATGTCGATCGTGGGGACATCAAGGTAGCTGGGCTTCGTGAAACCAAAATGTTGAATTATTTCTCCGGTGTAGGAATCAACTTTCAAAATATTGCCTCCAACGATGCAATCATCATGTCCAAATTGAATGAGATGGATGCGCAAGGATACGATTTGGCCTTTGTTGCCAGCGGCGTTGAAAGTGATGCCGGAAAAGAAGATGGTCAAGGAATTTTTGTTACCCGTATGTTCTTCAAGAAAAGAAATTAATCTATCTCGAATCGTTTTGAAAGGTCGCGGGTTGCGACCTTTTTTTATTGAACAATTCTAAAAGCATATCCCACATTGAACATCCAAAAATTGGATTGTCCTGAAAACATCTTACTAAGAAGAGAAACGTCCGGATTTGCTCGGTCAAAAAGGCGTGGGGATTGACCCAAAAAATATCCCCACTCCGCAAAAAACACCGATTGCTTCAATTGGAATTCTAGCAGCGCTTTGACACCCATCTCATTGTAACGAACCCAATGATTGGACAACTCATTTCTAAATGATCTGGTCATGGAGCGATAAGCCAAAGCGATATTCCATCTGCTGGGCTTCAACTGGTAATGCAATTTCATGGAATTGGGCAACGTCCCAAAAATCTGAAATCGTTCATTGACCTTCCAATCCAATCCTACCAGCGGAACGACGAAAGTTCCAAAAAACTCTTGGTTCACATAAACCCCAAACTTGTATTGGAACGTTGTTGATTTGGTCCAAGTAGCCAAGGTGTAGATTCCATACTGCCATCCGGAAAAATCTGAAATTGACCGATGATTACCCCCCGCCCATTTGGGAATCACAAGCGATAGCCAACGAAGTTTGGACCTCTTTTTTGACGTCCACTGATAACCCATTGGAAGGGCAATTGACCACAATTTTTCAGAAGCAATGGATTGCTGTAAATCAATTTGTTCAAAAGAGTTTCGAATCAAAAAAACATCACCATTTTTTCGAACAATCGGAATGACGGCATTGCACATCAAGTTATTTAACTGTAACGATGCTGATGAACGAGATAAATAAGACTGTCGATTCAATGAAAACAACTCCGTGTAACGCTGGGCGTTGGTCTCAGTAATTGTTATCGCAAAAGAAAAGAGGAGAAAAGAAAAGAACTTTTTCACGGTGCAATATCCAAACTTCACAGTCAAGTTCCAAAAGAAAATATTGTGGGCCATACCGGAATCGAACCGATGACCTCTACCATGTCAAGGTAGCGCTCTAACCAGCTGAGCTAATGTCCCAATGCGGGCAAAGATAATCACTGCCCATCAAAAATGCTTAAATATTGTTGAACAAACTCAAAACCAATCTTTCATTGGTTTCCAGACCATCTTCAATGATGCGGTCCATCCAAACACTGTAATTGGCGCGATCCATTAAGATTTGTGATGTTCGAATAAATTTCTTTCTTGGACCGTATTGCGTTTCTGCCTCATAGGAAAGATTAAAACCAAGAACCATCACCCGCTTGCCAAATCCGTTCACTTTGCTCACCATGTGTTGAAACTCCCCATCACCACCAATAATCACCATCACATCAAATCGATCTTGGGCAGCCAAGGCCACACCCTCAGCCGTAAAGGCCACATTGATAGGCTTGTCCAAAGGCTCTTGTGTCTCATTGTCCAAATGAATGGGACTGTAATGCAACTTCACGCCCTGATAGACCAATGAGTCCTCTGTTTTTCGTTCACTATTCATGATCTCAGAACGCTTTTGTGCATCAGGGTATCGCGACTCAAAAGCATTAGAAGAATAACGACCTTTGAACCAATGTGACTCCACGATTGGGCAAAGATGGTATTTTGAATGTTCTTGTTGAGCGACTTTGTGACGGATGTATTCCATAAATCCTGAAAAGAAAAAACTCTTCCCAACAGAATGATTGTGCTTGTAAAAAGAATTGATTTGAAGAAAAAATGAGCCATCAAAAAAAACGGCAATTCGGGTGGTTTTTTGATCGTTGTTCATCATGATATTATGTTTTGAGTTTTAATTACCAAATGCTATAACAAATCATTTACAAAAAAGTTTTCACTTACTCACGGTTTCAAATAGGCCAATATCTCATCTAGCGAAACCGCATTTTGTTCTCCGGTCAACATATTCTTTACATTGACCTGATTTGCATTCAACTCATCATCTCCGATTACCAGTACAAAGGGGATTTTTCGATCATCGGCATATTTGAATTGTTTCTTCATCTTGGCTTCTTCCGGATACATCTCTGCAGCAATGCCATGGTTTCGCAAATCATATAATAATTGCACACTGCGTGAAAGTGTGTGATCATTGAAATAGGCAATAAAAACATGAGTGGCTTGCTCAACGTGGGGCGGGAAAAGATTCAACATTTCCATCACATCATAAATACGGTCCGCGCCGAAAGAAATCCCAACACCAGACAAATTGGGAACGCCAAAAATCCCGGTCAAATCATCATATCGTCCTCCCCCTCCAATGCTTCCCATTTCAACGCCCAAGGCCTTGACCTCAAAAATAAATCCGGTGTAGTAATTCAACCCTCTCGCTAAGGTAAAATCCCATTTCCATTGTGCGTGCTTCAATGGTGCGATTTGTGCGGCTCGGTTAAAGAATGCGACCTCTTCTTGAGCCTTTGTTGATCCGTGCTGCGACAACAACATTTGTATCCCTTCTGCACCACTCTCCAAACGAACCAACCATTGCTGAAGTTCTCCAACGTGATGCGCTTCGATGCCTTTTTCAACCATTTCTTTTTGCACTCCGTCCCACCCAATCTTGTCCAATTTATCCAAAGCCACGGTCATGTCCGTAAAATAATTTGACAATCCACACGCTGTCGCCAACGCTTGCAACACTTTCCGATTATTGACATGAATGATCACGGGGATATTCAATGATGAAAATACGACATCATACAATTTGATCAATTCCCATTCACTCCACAAACTATTGGTTCCAATGATATCCGCATCACATTGATAAAACTCACGATACCGGCCTTTCTGCGGACGATCAGCGCGCCAAACCGGTTGAATCTGATACCGTTTAAAAGGAAAAGTCATCTGGGCATGGTTCATGGCCACATATCGGGCAAAAGGAACCGTGAGATCATATCGCAAGGCTCGATCGCAGAGTTGCCCCACCAACGATTTGTGATTCCTATCGCTCCAATCCGAATCATTCACCCCTTTTGAGAACTCACCATTATTTAAAACTTTAAACAACAATTGATCCCCTTCATCACCATACTTTCCTGTCAAAGTAGAATAATTTTCCATGGTTGGAGTTTCCAACGGTAAAAATCCAAATAGCTTGAAATGCTCTTGAATGGTATCAAACAAAAACTTTCTTCTGGCCATAACGGCTGGACCAAAATCACGGGTCCCTTTGGGAATTGAAACTGAAATTTTTGACATTGCTCGCAAAGTTAATTCTATTTTTACCCCATGGCCATCAATTTAGAAGTAATTGACACTTTTGATTTTCATCAAGCTCCAGTCTATGCTTTGGCTGCTAACGAACATCATTTGTACTCAGCTGGAGGGGATCGAAACATTTTTAGATACCACAAAGCATCGGGCCAATGGGCAGCAGAGTTATTTGCCATCACCACTGAAAGTACATTTGCATTGCACATTGATGGAAACCATTTGATGTCCGGCGGTATTGCTGGCAACCTCAATGTATTCGATGTCCAAAAAAAAACCATTTTACATCGTTTTGAAAGCCATGAGCAGGGAATTTATTCCATAACATCCAACAACGAATTCCTGATTACAGGTGGAGGAGACGGAAAAATACATCTTTGGAAAAAAAACCAATGGCAAATTGTACGTACCATTTGGACAGCACAATCCAAAATCCGAAAATTCATTTGGAGTGAGGACAAGAAATTCATGGCCGCCATTGACAATGCAGGATACTTCAGAATCTTTGAAACTCAATGGTGGAATGAAGTATTTACTTACAAGCATACAACAGGTTGGACCGGTGGATCTTATTATACAGAAAAGAAAGTTTGGCTTTTGGGTTCGCAACATGGAGAAATTGTGGCGTTTCAGTCGGCCAACCCATCACCAATTGTACAAATTCAAGCTCACCAAAACGCCATTTATGAAATAGTGAATGATGAGGAATGGCCCATAATCATTTCGGCGTCTCTTGATAAATCTGTAAAATGTTGGTCCAACCAAACACTTGAACTGCTGTCAAAAATTGAGCGAATCGGGGAATCCCCATTAAGATCCGTGAACACTTTGTTAAAATGGAATGGGCTTTTGGCCTTTGCTGGAGACGATAAAAAAATTCATCTGACAAAGATTTGTTTTTTCAAAGAATAAATTTATATTTGGACATCGTTCAAAACCTATACGTATGCAAGAGGGAAATAACTACCGTGATGATGTTTATTCAAAACCGGTAAGAGCTGGAAAGAGAACCTATTTCTTTGATGTAAAATCAACGAGAGGAAATGACTTATTCATGACCATCACGGAAAGTAAACGCACTGGCAGTGCTGAAACTGGAAACGTCAATTATGAAAAGCACAAAATCTTTCTTTATAAAGAAGATTTCGAGAAGTTCATTCAAGGTTTAGAAGAAACGATTGCCTATATCAAAGAGCGTCAGCAGGATGCACCTTCCGCTCCCAGCAACGAAATGGCCTCTGATTCCACCATTGACGAAGAATTCAATGCATTGTAAGCGACTGTATCTGAAATGAATAAACATACTGGGTTATACCTACTGCCCTCGCCTATTGCAGACGAGGGTTTTTCTTTTCTTGGGATGCCAGAATCAGAGCGTGTGCAATCGATATCTTTTTGGATTGTAGAGAACATCAGAGAAGCACGAAGAAATTTACGCAAAATGGGGTTCACCCGGGCCTTTGATGAGATGACCATCGTAGAATGGAATGAAAATACCTCAGATCAAGAAAAGCAGCAAATATTGGCTCAACTGAGCACAGAACCATTGGCCGTTTTGATGAGTGATGCTGGTCTACCGTGCATTGCTGACCCTGGAGGTCAGGTCGTAGCCTATGCGCAGCAAAAAAGAATACCTGTCTACCCCATCGTAGGTCCATCCTCAATCATGCTCACTTTGATGGCTTCTGGCATGAATGGTCAACGCTTTCGCTTCCATGGATATTTGCCTCGTGAAAAAAATGAACGAATCAAAATGCTCAAGCAATTGGAATCTTCTATCAATAGCGGTGAATCACAAATTTTCATGGATACTCCCTACCGGAACAATGCCGTTTTAGAGGATTGCATTCAGCATCTCTCTAAGGCGACATACTTGTGCATTGGAGTGGGAATTCACGGCCCTCATCAGCGAATCTTGACACAAAGTTTGGAGCAGTGGAAAAAAAGCACTTTGGATTTGCACAAAACGCCAGCCATGTTCATTCTGGGCAAACCTTTGATGACTTAATTTTTTTTAACCTTCCAAGGCCATTTGCGCAATGTTGAGGCCCTAAAATTGGTTACATTTGTCCACTTTGTTAAAATCACAAAAGATATGAAGAGAATTGTCGGAATTTCAATTGTTTTGTTGTCCTTTTGCACAACAACAATCTTGGCTCAACCCGGAGCAGGCGTTGTAAAATCCCAACAAACGGTGTTGACCATTGATGGGGAAACGGTAAGCCTTGAAGAGTTCGAAACCATTTTTAAGAAAAACAATCGCGACTCGGTCATTACTCCTGCTGCACTGGATGAATACATGAAATTGTACATCAATTTCAGACTAAAAGTAGCGGAGGCCAAGAAACTCGGTCTGGACACTGTAGCCAAGTTTAAAAATGAATTGGCTGGATACCGCACCCAATTGGCACGTCCCTATTTGGTTGATGCAAGCATGCTGGATGGCTTGGTTCAGGAAGGATATAACAGACTAAAAGAAGAAGTTCATGGTTACCACATATTGGTGAAATGTGATCCCAGCGCCGCACCAAGTGATACAGCACGTGCCTATCAAAAGATTTTGCAATTGCGCAATGAAGTCCTTGCCGGTAAGACCTCTTTTGAAGAAATAGCCAAAAGAAGCAGTGAGGACCCATCCGCCAAAGACAATGGCGGCGATTTGGGATATTTTACCGCTTTTCAAATGGTTTATCCTTTTGAAACAGCAGCCTATCAAACCAAAAAAGGAGAAGTCTCGATGCCGGTTCGAACAAAGTATGGATTCCACATTGTTAAAGTTACAGACCGCAGACCCGCACGAGGTGAAATCCGAGTGGCTCACATCATGGTACGCGACAAATCGGAAGACACCAACTATTCTAAATCGAAAATTGATGAAGTCTACAACAAGTTAAAAGCGGGAGAAAAAACATTTGAGGAGTTGGCCGGTCAATACAGCGAAGATGGATCTTCAGCCAAAAAAGGTGGAGAATTACCATGGTTCGGAATCAATAAAATGGTGATGGAATTTGAAGATTCATCATTTGCTTTAAAACACAACGGAGACATTTCCAAGCCTTTCAGAACTTCTTATGGTTGGCATATCGTAAAAAGATTGGATTATAAACCTTTGGCCAGCTACGAACAACTGGAAAAAGAAATAAGGGGAAAGGTTCAAAAAGATTCTCGAGCTGAAAAAACCAAGAATGCTTTTTTGAATAAGCTCAAATCAGAATACAGCTATGCACAAAATGATGTGCTACTTGAAAAATTAATTGCTGCAGCAGACAGCAATGTTTTCAATGGTCAATGGAAACCAAAGAAAAAATTAACAAAAGGAAGTCTGATTACCTTGAACAGCCAAACCATTAAGGGTAGCGATTTTGTTCAGTATTTGAATAAGAAAAAATCCAATAGAACTAAAATTTCTCCTTTCGACTATGTTTCAAACGAATTTAAAAACTTCAGCAACGAGCAAGTTTTAAAATTTGAGGATAGTCAACTGGAAAGCAAGTATCCCGCGTTTCGCATGTTAATGAATGAATACCGCGATGGAATATTGTTATTTGAATTGACCGATCAAAAAGTTTGGTCCAAAGCTGTGAAAGATACTGCAGGACTCCGGGTATTTCATGAGCAGAGAAAGAACAACTACATGTGGCCTGATCGCGCTCAAATAGCTGTTTTTACCTGTGAAAATGCCAATTATAGCAAAACCGTTCGGGAAATGCTCACCTCTGGTGATTATCCCATTGAGGCCATTGAATCCGAAGTCAATGGCGACGAATTACCTCATGTCCTTTACGATACAGGAATTTACTCCGAGGAAGACCGTCCTTTGCTCAAGATGATGGATTGGAAAGGAAATGGAAAAATGAACGATAAAGATTTGGATGTAAATGGAAAATTCGTCGTGATTAAGGTCATTGATTTCATCCCAGCTGGACCAAAGAAATTAACTGAAGCGAGAGGTGTAATTACGAGCGATTATCAGAATTATTTGGAGGAATCTTGGATTGAATCTTTGAAAAAAGATAAAGAAGGGAAAATCATCATCAATAAAGAAATCTTGTATTCCATCCATTGATGCGTTTGGCTGTTTTTATATTCGGCGCAATACTCTGTGCTTGTCAAGGAAAAGACAATTCATCTCTCATTCTTGCAGAAGTAGGGGATGAAAAACTGACTGCATCTGAAATCCAAACCCATTTGCCAAAGGGACTCGAGGCCAAGGACAGCGCTCTTTTTTGTTCAGCCTATACAGAACAATGGATAAGAGAGCAAGTTTTGAAAATGGAAGCCGAAAAGTTGACTGCCCCTGCCGAGTTAGAATTACAAGTAGAAAGATTCAGACAGCAATTGCTTGTTCAATCGCTGAAAGAAAAGGTCATTGCCGATAGAATCGGACAGCATCAAAATACCAAAGCAGATACAACGCAAACTGGATTATCCGAGGAGATCAATTTGGAAAACAAAAAATGGCAGATCTGGGAAAACTTTCAAACAGAACTCTTGAAGGCATATGAAGCCGAAGGAAAAATAAAGAAACCATGAATAAGATGAAGAATGTTTTTGTGCTGTTGTTTGTTCTTGGAGCAAGTTGTTCAGTCCTTTCGCAACCTGCCTTGCAAGTTGTGGATGAAATCATAGGAGTGGTAGGAGATGAAATCATTTTAATGTCGGATTTGGAAAATGCATTAGTGGAGACATTTAAGGGGAAAGCTGCACCTATGGAAGCCCGATGCCAAGCATTTGAAAACCTGTTGTATCAAAAACTATTGCTGCATCATGCCAAGGTGGACAGTGTTGAGGTTGATGATAGTGAAGTCCAGCTTCAGGTTGACAAAAGGATCAACTACTTTGTACAAATGCTAGGATCTGAAGAGGCCTTTGAAACCTATTACGGCAAAAGTATTCCTGTATTGAAAGAGGATTTCTTTGACACTGTCAAGGATCAACTGCTCATAGAAAAAGAACAACAAGAAGTGACCAAAAACGCCGTCACTACCCCTGCTGATGTTTTAAAGTACTTTCAATCTCAACCTGCTGATTCCATCCCTTTGATACCAGAACAAATCAGTTATTCGCAAATCGTTTTTGCGCCTAAAATTCGCGAGAAAGAAATTACACAAGTGATTCATCATTTGGATTCGTTGAGAAATGAAATCCAAGCAGGTAGAACCTCTATGACATTACAAGCGGCAAAATGGAGTGAAGATCCTGGCAGTAAATACAAAGGAGGATGCTATCCCTTGCAAAAAAGGGGAACATTTGTACCTGAATATGAAGCAGCGGTATACAACACAGATGAAGGAAAATTCACCCCCGTTTTCAAAAGTGATTTTGGATACCATTTTGTGAAAGTGGTTGAAAAGCGCGGCGACTATTATGAGTCATGCCACATTTTGATGACGCCAAAAATCAAGGACAAAGATTTGGAGATGGCACATCAATTGGCCGATAGCGCATATCAACAAATCAAGAGTAAGTCTATTGAATTCAAAGAAGCGGCAGTGCGTTACAGCTCAGATGAAGAGAGCAAAAATCAAGAAGGTCAAGTCATGAGTCCTATCACAGGTGGATTAAAGCACGAAATTGGAAATCTCGAACCTGAAATCAACTTGATTCTAAGCAGAATGAAACCCGGTGAAATATCCGAGCCCATTTTATCGACAACGATGGATGGCGCCAAGCGTTATGTTATTTATCGCCTTGACGATCGCGTTAATGCACACAAAGCCAACTTGGACCTGGATTATGAAATATTTCAAAATGCAGCAACTGCGGAAACAAAAAGAATCGCAACGGACAATTGGGTAAAATCAAAACTGAGTAGGACTTACATTCAGACCGATGAAATTTACCGAAATTGTGAATTTGAATTTATTTGGTTAAACAAAAAATAACGAAAGATGTCAGAAGTAGAAAACTTAAATAAACTTCGCGCCCAATACAAGTCTCTTCAACAAGAGGTAGGAAAGGCCATTGTAGGTCAAGACGAAGTGGTGAAATATGTGCTTATATCCATTTTTAGCAATGGTCACTGTTTATTGGTTGGTGTACCCGGTTTGGCCAAGACACTTTTGGTGAATAGCATTGCACAGGCATTGGGATTGAATTTCAAAAGAATTCAGTTTACTCCAGACTTGATGCCTAGTGACATTGTTGGTGCGGAAATATTGGATGAGAACAGACAATTCAAATTTATTCCAGGCCCTATTTTTTCCAATATCATTTTGGCGGATGAGATTAACCGTACTCCTCCCAAAACCCAATCTGCACTTTTGGAAGCCATGCAAGAAAGAAAAGTAACCGCAGCAGGTAAAACCATGTCGCTGCCTTCACCTTTCTTTGTGTTGGCTACTCAAAACCCCATTGAGCAAGAAGGAACGTATCCGCTACCAGAAGCGCAATTGGACCGTTTTATGTTCAACATTTGGGTGAACTACCCTACCCTTCAAGAAGAAATAGACATTGTCAAGGCTACTACTGATGACCGAAAAGTAGCGATCAATGCTGTCATTACCCAAGAAGAAATTCTGAACTATCAGAATATTATTCGAAAAATGCCTGTGGCTGATAATGTCATTGAATACGCCGTAAAATTGGTCAACAAAACACGTCCTGATGGAGAAATCTCTCCAGAATGGGTTAATAAAAATATCGCATGGGGTGCAGGACCTCGTGCCTCGCAGCACCTCATCATCGGTGCCAAATGCCATGCAGCATTGAATGGTAAATTCAGCCCTGATATTGAAGATGTGAAAGCCGTGGCTTTGCCGATATTGAGACATCGTGTTGTCCGAAATTACAAAGCTGAGGCTGAAGGATTAACGATTGAGAAAATTGTAGCGCAATTGATGTAATATGAAAAAGTCTTGGATTGCCGTACCTACCGAAAGTCCTTTTCCGATACAAAACATTCCTTTTGGAATTTATTCGACTCCTGATAAATCAGCTCGGCCAGGAGTAGCCATAGGGGATAAGATTATTGATTTGAAAGGATTAAGTGAATTACAATTATTGAATCACCTGCCATTTGCCTCTGCTGATTTCAATACATGCGTGCTCAATACCTTAATGAAGCATGGTAAGAAAGCAATGGTTGATTTGCGAAATGAATTGATTCACCTTTTGGAGGAGAGCAATGGAACTTTGCGTGATCATCCACAACGTACCTCCATTATCGATGAGCAATCGCTTGCAGCAATGCATCTGCCTGTTCAAATTGGTGACTACACAGATTTCTATAGTAGCGAGGACCATGCACGAAATGTGGGGATGATGTTTCGTGATCCAGAGAAAGCACTGTTACCCAATTGGAAACATTTGCCCGTCGGATATCACGGTCGTTCTTCATCTATTGTTGTGAGTGGTACGCCAATCTATCGACCAAGTGGACAAACCAATGCTTCAGATGAAACGCAGCCTGTTTTTCAGCCCACCAATCAGTTGGACTTTGAATTGGAAATGGCGTTTATTACATTCGATGGCAAACCTATGGGACAGCGCATCACAACAGCAGAGGCCAAGGACTATATTTTTGGCTTTGTCATATTCAATGACTGGAGTGCCCGAGATATTCAGCGATGGGAATATGTCCCTCTTGGTCCTTTCTTAGCCAAAAACTTTGCCTCCACCATCTCACCTTGGATTGTAACACTAGAAGCTTTGGAGACATTCCATGAAGATGGACCAAAACAGAATCCAGAAGTTTTGCCGTATTTAAAATTTGAAGGAAAATACAACGTGAATATTGACCTCAAAGTTAGTATCACGCCTCACAATGGCGAATCTACCGTTGTATCAGAAAGCAACTACAAATACATGTATTGGAATTATGCGCAGCAATTGGCACATCACACCGTAGGTGGTTGCAATATTCGATGCGGTGACATGATGGCTTCTGGAACCATCAGCGGTCCAATGCCTGGAAGCTACGGTTCAATGTTGGAGATAGCTTGGAAAGGGACCAAACCAGTGCAAATGAAAGATGGAACAGAGCGTAAATTTATTCAGAATGGCGATACTGTTGTCATAAGTGCCAATGCCAAAAACAGTGAATTTCAAATTGGCTTCGGCGAATGCATTGGATCCATAATACAAGCAGATTGATGAAAGACAGGATCATCCAAACTTTAAGCAATAAATATTTTTTTATTTCCATTGCCATTCTATATCCAATTGCCTTCATTTTCCAATGCGGTGATTTGACCGATACTGGTTTTTTTGCGAATGAATTCTTTTTCCTCGAAGAAAACCTTGCTTCGCAGCACGTTCGAAGCACCATTTTATTGACTGTGCTTTTGGGTCATAAATGGATGCTATGGTTTGGCCCATTGGGTCTAATCGCCCTAAAAATATTACATTTAATCTTTCTCTATGTAATCATTTACTTTAGTTACCTCTCCTCTCAATATTTCTTGCAATCCAATTGGTTAAGACATCTCAGTATTTTATGCGGATTAATATTTGCTACTAGAATTACCAATTTCATTTTCGATTATGACATTGCCTCCTACGCAATGTTAAGTGCTGGGTTCTATTTCCTCGTCAGCGGATTGCACAAGAAAAATTTATATTTTCTGATGTATTCCGGCATTTTCGTAGGACTAGCTACCTTATTCAGATTTCCGTCATTGTTGTCCATTTTTCCCTTTTTGGCCATTGTATTATTCGAGCAAAACAATGTCTTACAATTTCGTTTACCCAAATCACTCCATTGGAAAAACTCGATTTACTTTTCACTTGGATTGATTTTAATACTATCACTGTCTTTTTTCGTTACGCTCTATCTCAATCTTGATCAAACGATATTAAAAGGCTTTTCCTCGATTAATAAATCAGTTAGTGGTCAAGATGAATCAAGTCATGGACTATATAAATTACTGTATAAGTATTTGAGCGATTGTGTAAAATTCACTCCTCATTTTATTCTTGGCATGTTGATTTTGTTTCTTTCACGATGGAGTTTCAAAAATAAAATCACACCCCTCCTTTTCTTTTTTTCACTCGGTGTTTTCATTTTCTTTAAATATGGATTGTTCAGCAGACATGACTATGAATCGAACTTAAAATTTCTGCCGATCATCGTGATGGGGTTTATCTTTATTACAACAAAGAATCTATTCAAGAACGCTTCAATTCTACTCCTTTTTGGTATACTCCTGACGCAAGTGGCAGGAAGCAATACAGGACTATTTTTAAAGTTATCCTATGGAATGATATTGTCATTGCCTGTTTTCATCGGTCAATTTGTTTCTGGAGAAAACAAATGGATCTTACCGATGCACCGAAACAAATTCAGCATGTACAATTTGCTACTGATTCTTGCACTTTCTTTCATCAGCAGGTGGTGTTGGATTTATCATGTTGACGATAGCTATAACGCCAGAATAGGGATGCATCACTCCATGCAAAGCCCAAAATTAAAGGGCATATTCACCAACGACAACAGATCTCGATACATTGATGATATGATGGGCATACTGAACACCGACTATTTGGCTGATAAGGACTTGTTGGTGACCAACAATGAAGTGCTATTTTACTATCTAACCAACAAACCCCCTTTAACTGTGGACTTTTGGCTTTCCAACTACACAACAGACAAAATCATTCTGGACGAGATTACTGAAAATCACCAGAAACAGACTTTAGTTGTTGTTGAAGAAATTGCTGGCTCTATGGAGAATGTCTCAAATCAACTCATGCAATCTTTAAAGGCTAAATTTAAGTACCGCGTTATCAGAAGATTTGACACAAATCAAATCATTGAATTATACCTTCATGATTCAAAATAGATTTCCAAACCCTATGTTTCAACTCTTCTGTGTTGGCTCTTGTGCATTTCATGATTATCGCCAGATGAACCATTTTGTTCGCATCAACATGCGCAATTTTCAAATCGCAATCTGCAGTTAACACAATTTTCTCTTTATACAATTGCAAGTTTACTTCTTGGCAAAGGTTTTCTAATTTTTCCCAATTGAACTTGTCAAGCGCTGTTACAAACGGCACGGTGGTATTGACTTCGTCTGTCTTGGTATAATTGATAATAATCTCGTTTGAAAGTATCTTGTTGGGTAAAATAACTTCATGGGAGTCTGCAGTACGTAATTTCGTATTGAATATTTGAATGTCCTCAACCTTTCCTGTGTGTTGTCCTACAGTAATGTAATCACCCATCTCAAAAGGCTTAAAAAATAACAACATTACCCCTCCTGCAAAGTTTTGCAATTCACCTTGCAAAGAGAGGCCAATGGCCAATCCAGCTGCCCCCATCAAAGTAACCAAAGAAGTCACCTCGAACCCTGCAATACCTGCAGCCGTAATAAGAACTACTGTCTTTAAGGCTACACCAACGAAACTCTTCACAAAAGAACTCAATGTCGCATTGAGCGCTCGATGCGTCATGGCAAAATCCATCAGTTTGATGAGCCTGCCAATGATGAGCCATGCAATAATCAAAAAAATCAAGGCCGAGAGAAAATCGGGCAAGTGATTCCAAACAATATCCATCCAGTATTCCATCACAAAAAAAAGGGGCTCAAGGCCCCAAAATTTATTTCATTTTATAACTTATCTGATAAATTTTGTCACTGACATAAGTGTCAACACCTGTCGAAATCACGACATCATAAAACTGAATGACATTACAAGAACTTTTGGTTTTGTATGCAGCCTTGATTTCCTCTGTCATCTCTCCAGTGGTTGACGTAAAAACGGTGCTCACATTGCCCTCAATAAAAGCCATCTTGAAACCCAAAGCTTTAAGCTCACCCATTTCTGGGTGCCAAAATCTTGGCGCTTCTGCCAAACATTCTGGGGAAAGCGCTATGGTTTCACCATGACCAGCTTCCTTTGAACCGCACCAAATCATATTGAAATTTTGCTGAGCCATCGCGAATGTGGCTACTGCCCATAAACTTAATGTAACTACAACTTTTTTCATATTCATCTTATTTTACTTCAGTTTCAACTTGTTTCGTAGGGCTAATTCCAGCCTTCTCCACACGCATTCTACCTTGATCAATGGACATTACAATAAAAGTGTCTCCTACTTCTACCACCTTGCCATGGATACCTCCGAGTGTCATCACCCGATCTCCCACTGCCAATGCATCCTGAAACAACTTTGCCTCTTTTTGCTTCTTCTGTTGTGGACGAATCATGAAAAAATACATGATCACGAACATTCCACCAAACATGATGAGTGTCGCCCACCCATTTCCTCCTGTACCTGCTGCTTGTAATAATACCATAATGATTTATTTTAGTTTGTAAAGTTACACATTATCGGGCTCTTTCCATGTGCATTCCTGAGCGATCTTTTGACTGAAGTACTTCCTTTCCAATAACCTCTCCCACCAAATGCAAAATTACATTCGGCGGTTCCGCATTGGTGGCCACCGTAATGGTCTTGTCCAATTTTCCGGACATCCCCGTTGCATTAAACTCAACTGAAATCTGGCCAGAACCACCCGGAGGAATTGGGTCTGTAGGCCAATCCTTCATGGTCGTGCAACCACAAGAAGGATAAACGCCACTGATGAGTAAAGGCGATTTTCCAGAATTGACAAACTGAAAAACATGGGACAATTTTTCACCAACAGCAATCGGAGCAAAAAACAAGGTATCCTGATCAAAGGTTAAAACTGGGCCATTATCATCCCCCTTGTTCCCAGAAGCTGTGGCCGAGATGTGAATCATGTCTGAAGTGACGACACCCTCCCCTCTTGGTTTACACGAAAAGAAAAGACATGTCACAAGAAACAAAACTACTCCCAATACCAATTGACGAACCATCCATTTCATATTATCGCTCATCGTAATAACCGTCGAAATCATCTGCATCAAAATGCTCATCATCACCGAAACCAAACTCATCTTCATCCTCATCATCCGACGCAGCATCCCACTTCTCCTCCTCTTCCCATTTACCATCTTCAAACATGGCCTCTACTTCCTTTGAATCTTGGGTCGGTGCATCTCCAAAAGAAAGGGATATGATTGGATAAGTTAGCGTTTCATTGATGGGAAGCACATCGATTACCTCCACATAAAAAATCCACATGCGCAGAAAGTCATAAACGTACAATACTTTATTCCCTACTGATTGGATCATCTCAGATAAAAGTGCATTGTCCATGGAGACCACACCCTCTCCCATGTCCATCAAAGGAATTTCTAAACCCTTTTCCCATTCATCATTGCTCAAATAAAAGCTGGCCATTTCCCCTTTTTCAAATTGAAATGATTGGAGAATGGTCTCATGCAATTCAAGAAAACTTGATTGTGCGGACATTTCAATGTCACGAAACACATCTTCCTCTGTATCAATGATTACACGAAGTTTAAAAACACTTGCCATACCTACGTTTTTTTAAATGCGAAATATACTTTCAATGGCCTCCAGAGGGTCATTGTGTTTAAATACAAAATTGCCTGCCACAACGACATCAGCCCCTGCATCTTTGAGTGTTTTTGCGTTATCCGCGTTAACTCCTCCATCAATCTCTATTAACGTTTGACTTCCGCAATCCAAAATCATTCTCTTCAGGGTCTTTACTTTTTCAATGGTTCTTGGAATAAAAGTTTGACCTCCAAATCCAGGATTAACCGACATCACCAAAACCAAATCCAAATCCTGAAGAACATCCTCAAGAACACCAACAGGGGTATGCGGGTTTAAAGCCACACCTGCCTTCATTCCTTCTGCTTTGATTTTTTGTATTGTTCGATGCAAATGTGTGCAGGCTTCGTAATGAACAGTTAAAATCTGAGCACCAGCCTCCTTAAAAGCGCTAATGTATTGGTCCGGCTGAACAATCATCAAATGCACATCCATAACTTTCGTGCAATGCTTGGCAATGGCCTGAGTGACCGGTAAACCAAAAGAAATATTGGGAACAAATACACCGTCCATGATATCAATGTGCAACCACTCCGCATTGGAGTCATTGATCATTTTCACATCTCTTTCCAAATTAGCAAAATCGGCTGACAAAACTGAGGGAGCAACTATCATGATGTAAAGTTAGGAATATCTATCGAGTGCCAAAAACAAATCTGTTCTTATCCTGCATATCGGTTAATACTTCAGTCCGAAAACCAGAATGGATGAGCAATTGAGCCACCTCCCAAGCATAATTCTCATGAACCTCAAAAGCCAATAACCCATCGCTGAGCAAATGCTGTCCTGCCCAATTCGTAATGGCTTTGTAATACTGCAAAGGATCATGATCCTCTACAAAAAGGGCCAAATGTGGCTCAAATTTTAACACTTGCTCTTGCATGTCGATTTGATCACCCCTCAGCACATATGGCGGATTACTCACAATCACATCCATTGCAAATTGGAAATCACTCATATCCAGTATGTCCTGCTGCGCAAAAACAATCGGTTGTTCATTCAATTGCGCATTTCCTATAGCAACATTCAAAGCATCTTGACTAACATCAATTGCCATTACCTCCCATGAAGGCATTTTGTCTTTCAAGGCAATCGCAATACATCCTGAACCTGTACCCAAATCAATCAGTCGACCGTTATTTTTTCCTTGCATTCTTTGATGCACATGCACAACCAACTCCTCCGTTTCTGGTCGAGGAATCAAAACCGATGGACTAACCAAATACTTCCGATTTAAAAACCAAGTATATCCTAGGACATATTGAATGGGCTCTTGGGCCACCAACCTTTTAACTTTTCTGTGAAGCTGCAAGATTTCTGACTCCGATAAAGTTCGATTGGGATGCAAATGAATTTGAACGTAAGCGACATTCAGCAGATCCTCTAACAACAACTTGGACAACTGCGTTAATGCCCTTTCCTCATAGCCTGCTGCGGATAAAGTCTTTTTCAAATAGACCAAAACATCCGCTATGCGATTACCGGATAAAACTCCATTCATCACTCCTTCTTGCTTCCTTTGCTCTTGGGCTTACCACCAGGATTAGAAGGCTGACGTGGTTGAAGCATTTGCTCTTTGGGAGTCATTTCACCTTTGTTCATTTTATCCTGATTTCGCTGAAATTCAGTCATAGAAACTTCTGTAAAAATATCGTACCCTTTTCCAGAAAGTAAAACGAAATTTTTACCGTTTTCCTTTTTCCATCTTGATCCCATCTGTCCTTTGAAAAATCTTCCTTGCCACTGCACCGGCAAATTGATTTCAACCCAATTGCTATCATTGTCACTAAAATCCTTTTTGTCAAATACGACAACAACTACATCCCCAAAATATTGTCTCATATAGGCAAACGTTTGGCCTGTATTGAGCAAAATCTCCGTTTCTCCGTACATCAAAGCCATTGACTTCTTACGCAAAGTTGTCATGCGTGAAACACTGGCCTTTAATTTTCGCTGATCAATGGTCAAATTATCAAAAGTCATCATGCGTCTGTTGTCTGGATCATTCCCTCCGGGCATGGCTATTTCATCCCCATAATAAATGCAAGGAACACCAGGTGATGTCATGATAAACGCCATCAATTGCTCCATTTTTCTGTAGCCGATAGACCCTTGATTCTTTATCTCCCTGGTCCATCCCGCCAACTTAGCGTCCTCATCAAACTTCAAACTTCCATCGGCGTATGATGTAAATCGTCCTCTGTCCTGATTTCCAGTAATGACACCCATGCTATGGTGCGAGCCGTAATAACGCATAGACTCCTGCATGACTTGCTCCAAATTTTTAAAATTGGTTTCATTCTTCGCAAATGCATCCACCATGGCATCATACAAGTTAAAATCAAATTGAGCGTTCAATAATCCTGAGCCCAAATAAGATTGGATCAAAGCTGGACTGCCATACGTTTCTCCAATCTGAAACATCGGCTTGTTTTGCTTTTCCTTTTTTATCTTATAGGTCAACTCTCGCCAAAACTCGGTTTGAATGTGCTTGGTCGCATCATGTCTAAATCCGTCAATGTCATATTTCTTTACCCAATATAAAGCCGTGTCTGAAAGTGCGTTAACAACTTCCGGTTTCGAAAAATCAAACGTGGGTAAAAAGGTGTCAAACCAAGTGGTCAAACGGTGATCGTCCCATCTTTCAGTATTCATGGTGCCGTCGGGTAAGTACAGAGGAGTGGTCCAACCCTTTTTTCCTTTTACCAAAGGATGCTCTTGATGCACATGATGAGCAACATAATCGACGATTAAATTCATCTCTTTGTTGTGAGCATGGTTGATCAAATTCGAGAAATCTTGTTCTGTACCAAATCGCTTATCCACTTTGGTCAATGCCAAAGGCCAATAACCATGGTAAGCAGAGAACTTGCTCTTCGTTCCTTTATCCCAAAGGCCCCAAGCACCTTCAACATTCTTACAGATGGGAGAAATCCACAAGGTATTCACGCCCAATTGAGAAAAGTAGTTCTGGTTGATTTTTTGAGAAATACCCAATAGGTCCCCTCCCATCGTATTGGCCTTGGGTTGTATGGCAGGATCCAATGTCGGGAAATTGTTGGTTGGTGATCCATCGAAAAAACGATCGACCATCATGAAATACATGATTTGCCCTCTGGGGTCTTGACGCGGTAGGAATTGAGGAGTCATGACTGGAGAGCCATTCATGAAAGGAACCATGATATCATTCAGCAATTGACCATTGGACTCTGCATAAACACGGAGATAACCGCTCCAACCTGTTTTGGGCAAAGGGATGGTGAATTTTCCACCCTCAACTTTTCCTTCACCACCTTTCTTGTTATTCAAGTAATAAACATATCGGTCCACTTTACCTTCTGCCAACAAATACATGGTACTGCCTTCCGACATAAAAGTTCTTATCTTGGCGGGCTTCTGAGGAGTACCTACTATCCAAACACTGTTTTTACCTCCCAAACCATTGTCTTTTTGTGTTGGGTTATTGGCATCCAATTTTTCTTCACCATCTTCCCAAATGCGGTATGGGTATTCTCCATTCTCTACCTCCATCGACAATTTCCAAACGCCTGATTTGTCTTTTTGCAAAGGATGTGATGTTTTGTTCCAACCATTTAAACTACCTGCCCAACAAACACTTTTCACTTTATCCGAACTGGCTTTGTACTCAAATACAACCTTGCTCTTATTGGATTTAAAAACAGGAATCGACCACTCTTCTCCGTTGACCAATAATGTCAAATCATGCAAGGCTCCTGAGGTTGGAGCTGGTATGAACAACAAGCGATCTTTAATGGGAACATTCACTCCATCAAAAGATGCTGTGCGAACGGTTTTGTAGTCTACGACAAAATCCCTGAGATCAATCTGATTCTCACCCAACGACAATCTTATCGGGCCAAGAGGCTCCAATTGTGGATCCATTTTAACACGAACTCCTGATCCCTGACCCAACTGACCTGTTGGCGCTTGTGTGCCATCGACTCTTGACTTGACATTGGTTGCGTCATTTTGCGCAGAGGTGACTCCAATAAAACAACAGGATAAAATCCCTAAAATCCAAATTCTCTTCATTTTCAATGATTTTTTATCTCAACGGCTTGCATGGTATTCATCAATAAAGATGCGATGGTCATAGGACCAACTCCGCCAGGCACAGGAGTTATATAACTGGTTTTTTGAGCTACTTGATCAAAATCCACATCTCCGGCCAACTTAAATCCGGATTTTTTAGTCGAGTCCGCCACACGGGTGATTCCCACATCAATCACAACGGCCCCTTCCTTTACCATTTCTGAAGTAACAAAATATGGCTTTCCAATGGCCGCAATCAAAATATCTGCTTGCTGGCACTCCTCAATCACATTTTGAGATTTAGAGTGTACAACAGTAACGGTGCAATTTCCATACGGATGGTTGCGCTGCATCAATAGCGACATGGGCATGCCAACAATATGCGAACGACCCAAAATCACACACTTCTTTCCCGCTGTCTCTATTTTGTATCGGCTCAATAATTCAACAATGCCTGCTGGTGTTGCGGGAAGATAAGCCGGTAACCCCAAAGCCATTCTTCCTACATTCTCGGGATGAAATCCGTCCACATCCTTGGCAGGATCTACCGCCAACAAAACAGCAGTCTCATTGATGTGTTTGGGCAATGGCAATTGAACGATATAACCGTCAATTTGAGGGTCATTGTTCAATTCATCTATTTTGGTTAACAATTCTTCTTGGGTTGTATTTTCTGACAACTCGATCAACGTTGAGTCATAACCTAGTTCTAGACAAGATTTGACTTTACTTTGAACATAAGTCATGCTCGCACCATCATGACCAACGATGATGGCCGCCAAATGGGGAGCCTTTAGCCCCTTTGCTTTGCGGTCAATGACCTTAGCTTGTAACTCCGTTTTGATGGTCTTGGAGATCAATGAGCCGTCGAGCAATTCCATGGTATTATTTTATGCTGTAATTGGGCGCTTCTCTGGTAATAAAAACATCATGTGGATGACTCTCCTTGATTCCTGAGTGCGTAATTCGAACGAATTGTGCCATCTGGAGAGATTCTAAGTCTTTTGCCCCGCAATATCCCATACCGGCTCTCAATCCTCCAATCACTTGATACATGACTTCCTGAACTGTTCCTTTGAACGGTACACGTCCTGAAATTCCTTCTGGCACCAACTTTTTGATATCGTCTTCCGCATCTTGGAAATAGCGATCTTTTGATCCGTGTTGCATCGCCTCCAAAGAGCCCATGCCGCGGTAGCTTTTAAATCGACGTCCTTCATAAATAATGGTCTCACCTGGTGATTCCTCTGTACCCGCCAACATCGATCCAACCATGATGGTCCATGCGCCAGCTGCCATGGCTTTGGGAATATCTCCGGTAAAACGAATTCCTCCGTCTGCGATAATGGGAACTCCCGTTCCTTCTAATGCCTCGGCAACGTTCATCACGGCTGTCAATTGCGGAACGCCAACACCAGCAATGACTCGCGTGGTACAGATGCTTCCAGGACCAATGCCTACTTTAACGGCGTCAGCTCCGGCTTCCACCAATGCCAAGGCGGCAGCACCGGTAGCAATATTTCCAACAACAATGTCAATCTTCTCTCCAAAAGTTGACTTAACTTTTTTCAAGGTCTCGATTACGCCTTTGGAATGGCCATGGGCTGTATCAATGACCACCGCATCAACACCGGCTTTCACCAATGCCTCAACGCGCTCCATCGTGTCAAATGTTACACCAACAGCTGCAGCGACCCGCAACCTACCCATGCTATCTTTACAAGCATTAGGGAATTGCTTCAACTTTAAAATATCCTTGTAAGTGATCAATCCCATCAAGCGACCTGTCTCATCAACAACAGGCAATTTCTCAATTTTCTTTTCTTGTAAAATACTCTCAGCCGCCTTCAAATCCTTAGGTTTGTCCGTAGTGACAATGTGCTCTTTGGTCATGACCTGATCAATGGGCTTGGCCATTTCCTTTTCAAATCGCAAATCACGATTGGTCACAATGCCCACCAAAATCCCCTGGTCATCCACCACAGGAATGCCTCCAATTTTATTCTCTGACATCATGGCCAAGGCGTCACCCACAGTTGCTGTTTGAGACAATGTGATGGGGTCTTGAATCATTCCACTCTCCGAACGTTTCACCTTTCGCACTTCAGCCGCTTGGGCGGCAATGGTCATGTTCTTGTGAATCACACCAATTCCTCCCTGACGTGCCATCGCAATAGCCATTTCTGACTCGGTAACTGTATCCATCGCTGCGCTCACAACGGGCGCATACAATGAAATGTTACGGGAGAATTTGGAGTGCGTAGAAACCTCACGTGGAAGGATTTGAGAAAATGCTGGAATCAACAAGACGTCATCGTAGGTTAATCCTTCGCCGACTACTTTGTTCGAAAATTTAGACATGTGCAATGAATTTACAGAAAAATAAATTCGTGCAAATATAATCAAATTTCACCGACCTTTTATCTTGGATCCACAACAGCGGAAGTTCCAATTCCAGATGCATAACTCGCAATGGTTTGCCAGTTAGCAGCATTGACTTTATTCATGATTCCTTCACTGGTAAAATCAGGTGTACTCATGATCCAAACATTCCCATCATTGTCGGCATCCACTGCATAAGCATCACCCGACCAACATGCATTACAAAGCCCGTTGCCTTGGGCATCAAATGCATCAATTCCTTGATTGGCCAAATACAATTCATTCCGAGCAGCAGACCAAGCAATGCTTCTGGGGTGATCACCGCTGACAGGCAACTCATGGTAAGAAACATCAAAGTTCACTTCATCAATCCAATAAATGGCTGCTGCGGTATGGCCGGTAATGTTCCAATTGGCATCATATAAAATGTCTCCAGAACACAATACCATTATCTTGCCTGATGTCTCATCTCTTTCAATATCCAATGGACGATCATGAACGGGGATGGTTTGAGATACAGTAAACGAAGTCAAATCAATCAACGAGATGGTGTTGTCCACAGACCATCCACCACTATTCAAAACCCACAACTGGCCGTTGCTGGCCAACAATCTTTCAGGACCTTGCCCAACAGTCAACTCACTCACCAAAGCTCCATCGCTCAGTCGATACTTTCCAACTTTACCTCCCAATGCACCTTGGGCAATGTAAATGTAGGAGCCAACGATAACAGCATCACGCGGATAATCCAAATTGGCAATGACCCGAACCATTTTCATATCTGCTGTATTCATCACAATGACTTGATTGCTCCCATTGACAACCGCCAATGATTGATCTCCAAACACGTTGACCCGCTGCAACACGTCACCCATTCCAGTTCCATTGCTTTGTCGAAAAGCATCCCGAGCGACGCGACCATCGTCTGTAATCACATCAACACTTCCATTGTTTCCATTGAAAGCGCCTTCGTTGACCCACCACAAACCATCGCGCAAATCATAGGGGGTTGATATATTTTCTTCGGGAGCCTTGTCTTTTTTACATGAAACCGAAACGACCGTAAAACACAACAATACTAAGGATATTTTTTTCATTTTATTTGAATATTCATTTGACATTTAAACACTCTTCCAGGCAAAGCAAAAGAACGAATTTCTTGATAGTTTAAATCAAAAATATTGTCTATGCCTATACTCCATTGTGCCAATCCATTGGGATTAGTCTTACCGACAGAGCAATCAAAAAGTTGGTATGAAGAAAGCGCTGAGGACCTTTGATTGGATTCATCGGTGAACCTTTCATCCGTCCAACGATATTGCAGAGAAGCATACCAATAATCTTGGGACATCCAAGTCGTCTCTGCTCCCCATTTCCATCGCGGTGTGTAAGGCAATTGTCGCTTCGTATTAGCATCCGATTGATTCATATCACTTTGAATCCACACATCATTCCATTGACCAAAAGATTTGATACGCAAAATGGAATTGCCCAAAGGAATGTTGCCCTGTATGTTTCCGTTCATTGAACGAGCCTGAACCTCACTCAAGTTGACGGGCGACCAAATGCCATTGCTTTGGGGTACCCACTGAATCCAATTGGATACCCAACGTTGGTTGTATTCTACATCAACAGTCAAATTGCTTTGAAATCTTCGGTTGGGTTTTAACATCCACTCCATAAAACCCTTAAATCCTTTTCCAGCCTCTTGTTCAAGCAGCGCATTTCCTGAACCAGGCCAATATCTTTCATTGAAATCAGGCATACGTTGCTGATAGAAAACAGATGCCTGAACCCGCATGTAGTAACGATTTTCTGTAGGGTTAATCACTCCTTTAACCCACTCAGCAGTGGCCTCAATTTGGTCATTGGATTGCTTGCCCCAATATTGTCTGTCGGCTACGCAGTAATAATTGAAACGTCTGCCCAACCACCTTGCATCATACAACAACTGATAAATGTTTTGGGAAATCGGTTGTGCATCTTGGTAACGAACAGCCACATTTCTGGTATTCAATTTCACATTCTGTGAAAACGACCTAAATCGAAACTCCATTTGACCGCTCAACCAATGTTGTTGAATGGATGTACTGCTCTCCGCCCAATCTGCAATTCCCTCAAATGAGTAACGCATTCTATACTGCTGAAGATCGGTTGTTCCAGCATATTGAATGCCCCAACTTTTTAAAAACCGTTGGCGGATAAAATCATGTTTCAAATAACTCAACACCCAACGGTGATTCTGATCATACTGCTGTTGGAGAAAAGAACTGAAATTCCCCATGGTATTGGGCAGCTGCGCTTTTCGGTCTATCATCCAATACTGTGCTTGCCAATGGTTACTCCCTTGTTTGTAATAAGTGCGGTACAACCAAGCCTTCTGCGCTACATCATTGTTGTCTTGCTGGACAACACGTTCTCCTAAAACATCCTTCCAGTCATAGGCGAACTGATTTTTAAAATTGCCCGTCAACCATTTCAGTTGGTGGGACCACTCACCATCTGCACCGACATTCCTTTTGACATTGGCCTCCCCTCCGTTAGCGTAGTTGTTCAAACTATTGATGCTTGTCCAATATCTGTACCGAGGTGAATGACTGGTCCATCCATGTAGCAAATCCACATTCCCACCAAAACCAACGTTGGCACCATTCTCTATGGACTTGGAAGACCCCATGCTCAAATAATCAAAGAAAAAAGCGGGAACCAATGAAAAATCCATCTGCCCCAAGGTGAGTGAATTCAGTGAAATACCTTTCCATGACAATTGGGTGTGATCTGGACTTAACCCATTCATCCGAACCAAACAGGCCGTTCCTTGCGGACCATACTGAAACACATTGACCTGTCCCTTGGCCACCAAGGCTCTGCCAATATCACTGCTGTAATTCATTTGAAAAAAGGAAGAGTCCAAAACACCACTCAATCGATGAAAAGGTTGGATATAACGCACCTCAATTTTCACCAATGGTTCTGAGAAATAATAGCGAGGCAAAGAGTCTTCACCTCCATTTGCTCGGGCAATGGCAGTGGAGAATAGACCTCCCAAAATCCAAAAACAGGTTAACCAATGTTTCATCATCTCGCTGAACCTTTTCCCGGGTTCATTGATTCGTTAAAGCACTTGGCAGGTCTTCTGACTTCACCCCTTCATTCAATGGACCTTCCCAATTTCTCAGTGGTCTTAGACATTGAACTTCCTTTTTTAAGGGAGGTTTACAGCTGCGGGTACAGTTGGAGCCTTTCACTCCATTCCCTCTTCGTTTTGTTCTTCAACAAAAACCAAATGCATGGCAAATATAGACAAATATGGAACTCACCTTATTTTAGCGAAAATAAAATTCAATGAAAAATCTTTTCGCTATTGTTTTCTTGTTCTCCATTTCATTTTTTGCGTTGTCCCAAAAAACGACATTGACGGGTTCTTCTGTTAATGTCACGCTGATTGCTATTGATTACAACACCAGCAAAAGCGCCTTCAAAAATTTCATAACAGAAAATGGCATTGTCATTAACGCTCAAGATGAATCCAAAACCAGTATCAACGCTACATTTGATCTTACTACTGAATTGTACAATAAATTGAGGTTGCAACTCAGCAATTGGGGATACATCAGCAATGATGACATCAATACAACGGGCTACCCATTGGAGTTAGAGGAAATTGATTTGGAAATTGAATTTCTTACCCAAAAGAAAAACTCATTTGAACAAATTCTCCAACAACATGAAATGAAATCGGCCCAATACGAGTCTCTTTGGAGAGAAAAGCAAGGACTAGAAGACCGCATATTTAATTTGAAAAAGAGAAAATCCGCACTTGAAAAAAATGCACTCCCATATCGGGTTTCGTTGACCATCATGGAGGAAATGACCAGCCCCCAAGAGAGCAGGGTAACTTTTGTCAACATGCCTGGGGCAGAATACAGCTATCTCAAAATTGAGAACCCCAACGACACGGTTTCCTCAGCGTATTATCAGGGATATTTTTTAAAATACCTGTTTACCAAAGGAAAAAGCTATGCTTCCATCGGAGTTTACCAATCTACACAAAAACAACCCGGAGATAGCACTGTATTCTCTGAATTATTTGTGATGAATTTTGGTCAAGATTTTTACTCCAGACACTTTGGAAGAGGCGGAAACAAGTTTGGCAACCTGTACTCTGGATATACTGTTGGTTACATGGCAGCGAGCAATGAAGTGAAAGCCCAAGATATTTTTTACCTGGCGCCTTCGGTAGGTTTGGAATTGTTTAAAAACAAATACATTCTATGGGACACCAAGGTCAACTATCTGATCCCATTCAGCTACCAAAGGAACCTTCGCGGATTTGGTTTGAATACCTCCATCAATTTTGTGTTTTAAAAAAAGGTGCACAATAATGTCTAACGCATATCGTTTTACTGAAAAATAAACCAAAACGCTTATGGCCGATTCTACGCTTGTTGTTCCCCAAATCAATCACCAACCATCCTCTGAAACCATTCAAAACATCCTGGCCTTTTCGGCAGGATTAAAGGTTATGAAGACTTCTGATGGACACTTGTATTGCAATTTGATGAATTGATTAACGAGGAACCTAAAACAGAAAGGGCTGCATGTGCAGCCCTTTTCTATTCTATATGTCCTTGTATTATTTCAACAATTCAGCCATGGCTTTTCCAATATCAGCTGGAGAATCCACAACAGTGATTCCACATTCGCGCATGATTTTTTTCTTGGCACTAGCCGACTCATGTTCACCAGAGACAATGGCACCAGCGTGACCCATTGTGCGCCCTTTTGGAGCTGTTTCTCCCGCGATGAAACCAACCACCGGTTTTGTACCATGTTCTTTGATCCACATTGCAGCCTTGGGCTCCAATTCACCACCAATTTCACCAATCATAATGATTCCCTTGGTGTGCGGATCTTCCATGAGCAATTGAACAGCCTCCAAGGTAGTTGTTCCAATAATGGGGTCGCCTCCGATTCCTATGGCCGTGGTAACACCCAAGCCAGCCTTTGCAACTTGGTCAGCAGCTTCATACGTTAAAGTTCCAGACTTCGAAACAATACCTACTGTTCCGGGTTTGAAAACAAAACCAGGCATGATGCCTACTTTGGCTTCACCGGCGGTGATAACACCCGGGCAATTGGGACCAATTAAACGCGCACCACGGGCAACAGCATAGGTCTTGGCCTTTACCATATCTGCCACTGGAATACCTTCTGTGATGGTTACAATTACCTTGATTCCAGCGTCAGCTGCCTCCATGATGGCATCTGCGGCAAAAGCGGGTGGAACAAAAATAATGGTAACATCTGCACCAGCCTTTTCAACGGCCTCTGCCACTGTATTGAAAACTGGACGATCCAAGTGTGTTGATCCGCCTTTGCCTGGCGTCACTCCACCAACGACATTGGTTCCGTATTCAATCATTTGTTGCGCGTGGAAAGTTCCTTCACTACCAGTGAAACCTTGAACGATGACGCGAGAATCTTTGCCTACTAATACACCCATTTCATTTGAATTTGATTGCGAAAATAAACGAGAACCGAATACCCACGATTATTTTTTTACAACTGTAACCATTTCCATTTCGATTCGTATACTTGTTTCATGAGTAAGATTGCCATCATCGGAGGGGGAGTTGCGGGATTATTAGCTGCGCTCGAACTACAGAAGCGGGATTTCCATATCGATATTTATGATCAAAATTTTTTACAAGGCAACTTGGGTTTTGGTTTTCTTTTGATGCCCAACGGAGTGAAAGGATTAAAGGATATGGGACATTGGGATGCCATTCAAGATTGGGTGACACCAGCCAAACAAGTAATTACCATGAATGATGCCCAAGAGATCAAAAACATTACCCCTGTGGACAATGTTTTCGGCATCAGCAGAACACATTTCTTGCAATCGTTGTCCAAAAACATTCAGTCCAATGTTACCTACTACCAAGATTATGTCAGCATCAACGAGCAAAGACAATTGACTTATGGAGGGCAAGCTTTTCCAATGGAAAAATACGATTGGATATTGGGATGTGATGGCACCCATTCCGTGGTGAGGAAGTATCTTTTTCCTGATGCAGAAACCATTGACGCTCCTACCTACGAAATCAATGGCTCATACTACGACGAGACATTTTGCGCACAAAACGCGGGTTCTTTGATCAAGATTATCTTTGACGAACCTGGTATTGCTGTTGGATTTCTTCCTCTGAAAACCGGTCAGGTCATTTATTATGTCCAATTGTCCAAGAAGAAATATCCAGCACCATTCCGCAATGCTGATTTGGCTGAGTTTACCAAAGAGACATTGTCTTCTTTTCAGCACCCTTGGATTCAAAATTTGCTGCTCCATCACATTCATACACCTTATTTGTGGCGTGGCAGAATACTTTTGGGCGTGGATCAATACATCGTGAACAATGTCGTCCTGATGGGTGATGCTGCCCATATTGTCTTGCCATTCACGAGTCAAGGAACCAACCTGGCCATCGAAGATGTATTGTCCTTTACAACAACGCATGATGTCATCTCAAATAAGAGTGATGTGGCCATGGCTCATTTCAATAATCGTAGAGATGAATGCGAGCGAATTGCGTTTGAGGGAATGGAATACGCCCATCTTTTTGCCACGGAACCCTCCGATTTCATGATTCAACATATGCCATTGTCTTTTGATCAAAATCCATGAACTACAAAAGCAGCATACCCTACTCTTTCCTGAAGGCCAATGCCTTTAATCTCCGATGGGCCGAGGTAGCAGAGGACGTCATTCCATTGACAGCCGCTGATGGCGACTTGCCTTTCTCACCTGAAATCAGCCAAGCCATCATTCGCGCCAGCGAAAACAATCTTTTCCCTTATGGCTCCGCTCAAGGAGAAATCCATTTTCGATCCGCTTTGGTTGAACACTTCAAAGTGGCCAAATCCTCTTCAATTCATATCAATCAGATACTGGCCACCAACAGCGCAGCTGCGGCCATTCAAGACTGGTGTTATCATTTTTTACAACCAGGGGATGAAGTCTTGATTCCAGACCCCGTTGATTTTCTATTGGGTTATTGCGCTGAAAAAGCCGGTGCAAAAGTGGTTCGTATTCCTGCTAAAGCGCAATGGAAAAGCGAAGACTGGGCAGCGGCCGTGAACGAAAAAACCAAGGCCGTCATCATCTGTCATCCCCACAATCCCTTGGGCTTCCATTATTCATCGGAAGATTTAAAGGCCATTTCACTATTTGTAACAGAGAACAACTTGTTATTGCTATCAGATGAGGTTTGGAGTGACTTGGTATGGGACAAACCTTTTGAAAGTATGCTGGCCCAATGCCCGAAAGCATGGGTGGTTTATGGACTTTCCAAAGGTTTTGGGTTGGCTGGTTTGCGCCTAGGAGCGCTGATAGGACCTGATGCAGAGGGTATACAAGCGGTAATGAATTCTCAAGGATACCATAGAACAACACATGGGGTTTCTACCCTATCACAAGTAGCGGGAACCGCCGCACTAAAATCAACGCATGCAGGATCTGATTATCGAAAACCCATTGGTAAAACCTTGAAGCATGCCATTCACCGTTTGCAGAATGAACAATCCTTTTTTCAATTGCAGGCGCCGCATGCGACCTTTGTCCTTTGGCTCGGTATCCCAACAAATATTGATGCGGGTGCACTTTGTGAACGATTGGAAAAAGAGGCTAAGGTCAAATTGGTTCCCGGTCTTCCACAGTGGTTTGGGCCTGGAGCAATGGGGCATGTCCGCATGAGTTGTGCAACCTCAATTGAGGTGATGGATGAAGCGTTAAATCGGATATTTCATTGGATGAGAACCAATGGTTACTGATTCAATTCGAACCAACGCTTAGCCAAATACTCCTGCTCTGTTTGACCTGGGGTAGCAAAAAAAATCAACTCCGCATTGGTCTTGATGGCTTTCAAATCCATTAGGGAAGAATAACCTGGTCGCATATAAATTTTATCCGCCGACTCTAGAACGGAAAACATGGCCTGATCGTCCAAATGCGAAACCAAATCAACATTTGCATTGGTAAAAGATCGATTCAAATGAGGTTGCCCAGAAATAATGAGGCAGCGTTTTCCAGATTCGAGAAACAAATCCATCAACTCCTTTTCGAGTAACGTTCGTTGTATTTCAGGACCACTGATCCAACCTACCCATTCGTAGGAAGAATGCTGAGGTGAAAGACTTTGAATATTGAAACGACTGAGCCATCCAATGTGAGCCACAGGAAACGAATGATCTACCCGACTCAATTTCCCTGACAATCGCATAGGCTCCTCCTCAACATCAGGAATCCAAATGGCCGCAAAGCGCTTCATTCTTTTCCAAAACAACTTTTGATACACCCTACTCAACCATTTGGGCATGATGGGGGTGGTTTGGTGGGTGATGAAAATGGATGGTACATTGGATAAAAAAATTCCAAATCGATTATCTGAAATAATCTCATCAAATTGATGAATCGATTGTTGCTTTTTAAGCCAATTATTTTCTTTGTAAATGGTCCACTCCCATGCAGGCCATTGCACCAATAAACTCACCCAAGTAATTCCGCTGGAAGAATATTTTACAGGATAACCAGGACAGCCTTCTATAAAGGTTAACTGCGGAAAATACTGACGCAACCAATCACCCGATGGACCGCTTCCTGCAATAAAAACTTGATTCCCTTTTTGAATTTCACGATGAATCAGCTCAGCGCAGCGTGTGGCGTGACCCAAACCCCAATTCATCGGAACAAACAAAATCTTTTTCATTGCGTGGACCAAGATCAATAAAAAATTTTGATTCACGCCTTAAATTTGCACGATGGCAAAGGACAAATTGAAAAGATGGGCGGAAAATAAAACGTTTGATCATGTATTCGAACCCAATCTTCTTCCCATCATCAAGGAGGGGAAGACTTTCATGAAAGGAGAATGGCGCAGCAAATTTTTCAAGAACAATCATCCCTTGGTGATTGAATTGGGCTGCGGCAAAGGAGAATATACGGTGCAGTTGGCAGAGGCCAATCCCGACATCAATTACCTGGGCATAGACGTGAAAGGTCATCGATTCAATCACGGAGCCCGCATTGCCAAGGCAAAGGGCTTAAAGAATGTTGCCTTTCTCAGAACCAGAATCGAATTCATCGAAGCCTTTTTTGACACCAACGAGGTGGACGAAATATGGCTCACCTTTTCAGATCCGCAGCCAAAAGATGACATCGGCCTAAAGAGAATTACCTCAGTCTTTTTTTGGAAAAAATATGCCTCTTTCCTCAAAGAAAATGGCATCATCCACATCAAACACGACAACCCCATGATGTATGAGAGCGCCATGGAAGAGTTGGACAATACCCCTTTCATTATTCAAAGCCACTCGAATGATGTTTATGGCCATTACATCAAAAGGTTGGATGCAAAGTGGCGAAGTATTCTGGCCATAAGAACTTATTATGAAAGTCGTTGGTTAGAAGAAGGCAAAAAGATTCATTATGTTCGATTCAAAACCCGCCATCTTCAGCGTTGGGTGAAAAGCATGGTTTGATTCAAGGAATCTGTTGCCGCGATTTTCCAACCAGCTGAACAGAGTTGACGAATGGCATCCTCATTATTCTCCAACACGATAACCTTGGTCACTTCCAGAGGGATTAAAAACTCTAAGAAAGCTGCATTGAAATGTTCTGGTTGGGAATAACCAAAGGAATTGATGAGCGTCAAAGATCCGTTTTTGGTTTTATCTCCAATGACCCAAACCTTTTCAGATTGGATGCCCTCAAATATCCCGCTATTGCGATGCATGAGTTGGTTGAGTCGTGCAATGGGGCGCTCTTCCTCTGTTACTTCACTCATTCTGAATTGAAATTTGTCCATGGCTTTAACGCAAGATGAAAGGGTAAAGGCACACAATAGCAACAACATGGAATAACGGAGCCAAGGCTTCCAACTGACCTTTTCAAGGGCTTGGAAAAAGAGTATCCATACCAAAAGAAACCAAGGGAGCACATTCAAAAAATAATAGTCGTGGTGTTCCAATTGCTGCCAAAAAAACAAGGCGTAGGTCCCACCAAAAATCAATAGAAACAACCACCACAACCGCAGGGATTTGGAAACGCTTTTCCATGCGTATATGATCACCAAAATCATGGCGCCCAAACCATACCAGGTATACTTGGGGAAATAGCTGTTGCGCCAATGTTTGGTAATGGCCAAAAACACGCGATAACGCTGATCAGCCGTTGCATCCCAAAAAGACTTGGAAGCGGTGGTGAAATAAGCATCACCATTTATTTTATTGTAATATACAACAAAAGCCCACCACCCGAGGACCAAGGTGAGCATCACAAGGGCCATCCAAAAGAATCGTCGAAGAGTCCAGCGAAAATGCAATACAGAAAAAGCGAGCAAAAGCGCCGCAGGATGAATCAGAAAAGTGATTTTCAACAAACCAGACAGAGAGAAGGCCAAAGTTCCAAGAAACAACATCCAATGATCTCGTCTATGAAAAAAATGCAACCAAGCATAATAGCCCATTAGGGTCATCCCGCATGCGGCGATATCGGGAAGAAAATTAAAAGCATAAAAATTGAACACTGTGCAGGTCATTGTCGTTACGACCAGCGTCAATCTCAAAAACAAGGACGAAATAAAAAAACCACTGAGCCCGAACAAAGACCACAAACCAAGGATGGCAAAGCAGCCATGCAACAAACGCAGTATAGCGGTATCCTGCCCTAACCAATCGACGCCCTTGGCTGAAAGCCAATATAACAGAGGGAACTCACAAGCCGCCTTTCCCCCTGAAGATTGAAGATTCAAAGTTCCTGGAGATAAAAAACCGTCATCTGATTTGAGGTAATGGTGGATAAAAGCGATGCCATCGGTCTGACGAATGAAATGAATCCCATGCGGAGGATCATTGGCCAGGTCTGAAATCCCCATGCCGTAAAACCAAATCACCACCAACAGCAAAAAGTAGCGCATGGGGCTAAAGTACTTCATTTCAGTACAAATCAAAGTTTGAAAAAGTCATAGGTTGAAATCGTGTTCATATCCCTCAAAAAAAAAATCAATTTGTGACTTTTGTTACTTGTGCATTGGTTAAATTTGACGCGCTAAACGCAAGGAAAATGACAGCTACATCGCACTTATGGGACTACTTTCCAATCGTAATCATGGCTTTGATTGCTCTTGGATTTGTTATAACAACTATGGTTCTTACCCATACACTAGGTCCAAAACGCCACGTAAAAATCAAGGAAGAGGCCTTTGAATGTGGCATAGAATCCAAGGGCAATGCAAGAACGCCTTTCTCCATCAAGTATTTTTTGGTCGCGATTCTTTTCGTCCTGTTTGACGTTGAGGTCATCTTCATGTATCCTTGGGCCGTGAACTTTACTGAATTGGGTGTGTTTGGATTGTGGGAGATGTTCACCTTTATGGGATTGATGATTGTCGGTTTGGCCTACATCATTCGCAAAGGAGCCTTGAATTGGGATTGATTTTTAATACAATATTGACTAATGCAAACCAGTGTAGACATTCATCCAGACCACAAGCCTGAAGGGCATGAAGGTTCTGGTTTTTTCGCCACCTCTTTGGACAAAGCGGTTGGATTGGCTCGCGCCAATTCACTATGGCCCTTGCCTTTCGCTACTTCTTGTTGTGGCATTGAGTTCATGGCTACCATGGCCTCTACCTACGATTTGGCCCGATTTGGATCAGAGCGTTTGAGCTTCTCTCCAAGACAAGCCGATTTGTTGATGGTGATGGGAACCATATCGAAAAAAATGGCCCCCGTTCTTAGACAAGTGTACGAGCAAATGGCCGAGCCCAAATGGGTTTTGAGCATGGGCGCTTGCGCATCATCCGGTGGAATTTTTGACACCTACAGTGTGTTGCAAGGCATTGACCGTGTAATCCCTGTGGATGTTTATATACCAGGCTGCCCTCCCCGACCAGAACAAGTTTTGGATGGCATTTTGAAAATACAAGAGTTGGCCAAGAGTGAAGGATTGAAAAGAAGACAAACCCCTGAATACAAAGCCAAATTGGCTGCGTACGGATTGGAATAAAAATCATGAGTGAATTACACGACCAATTATTGCAAGCTTTGGAAGAACACTTCCCTGGCGCAGTAATCTCCTCAGGCGATGAAAGGGATTTTCCCGTTTTTCATTTGCAAAAAAATCAATTGATAGCTGTATTAACCTACTTGAAAAAAGAAAAGGGATTCAATTTCTTGACCACCATGTGCGGGATTCATTTCCCTGAACAAGGAGATCAGGAATTTGCCTTGATGTACCAATTGCACAACATGGTTCAAAATCAGCGCGTTCGCTTTAAAGTGTTCATGTCCAAAAGCCAAATGGATGTACCTACGGTTACCCAAATTTGGCCAGCAGCCAATTGGATGGAACGTGAAGCGTTCGACTTTTATGGCTTCAAATTCTTGGGGCATCCTGATTTGAGAAGAATACTCAACATGGATGAGATGAATTACCATCCCTTGAGAAAAGAATATGCATTGGAAGATGCAGGAAGAGACGATAAAGAAGACAAATACTTTGGAAGATAATCATGAGCAACAACGTTGACGTTCAAAACAACATTGAGAAGGATTATACCACGCTCAATTTAGGTCCTACACATCCGGCGACACACGGTATCTTTCAAAATGTATTGACCATGGATGGAGAGATTATTGTGAAGGCAGTGCCTACCATCGGATACATCCACCGTGCGTTTGAGAAATTGGCTGAGCACAGACCTTACAACCAAATCACTCCGATTACAGATCGTTTGAACTATTGTTCCTCCCCCATCAACAATATGGGATGGCACATGACTGTTGAGAAACTCATCAACTGTGAAGTTCCAAAACGTGCAGCCTACATGCGTGTGATCATCATGGAACTGGCTCGCATTGCCGACCACATTGTTTGCGACACGGTAATTGCGGTAGATACAGGAGCCATGACAGGCTTCTTGTATTTGTTCCAAGCCAGAGAAAAAATTTACGAGATTTACGAAGCCATTTGCGGAGCACGTCTCACCACGAACATTGGACGCATCGGCGGAATGGAAAGAGATTTTCCAGAAATTGCTTGGAAGAAAATCCAGGCATTCATCGACGAATTTCCTAAAATGTTGACCGAGTTTGACAAGTTGGTCACCCGCAACAGAATCTTCATGGACCGCACCGTAAACTGCGGGCCCATCAGTGCCGAAAGAGCTTTGGAGTATGGATTTACAGGACCCAATTTGAGAGCAGCTGGAGTGGATTATGATGTACGTGTCATGAACCCCTACTCTTCTTATCAAGATTTTGATTTCAAAATTCCAGTGGGAACACAAGGAGATACATTTGACCGTTACATGGTGCGCATGCAGGAAATGTGGGAAAGCTTAAGCATCATCCAACAGGCCATGGAAAAAATGCCAAAAGGCGAATTCCATGCGGATGTGCCTGAGTTTTATCTTCCAGAAAAACAGGATGTATATTCCAAAATGGAGGCATTGATTTATCACTTCAAAATTGTGATGGGAGAAACCGATGTTCCCAAAGGAGAAGTGTATCACGCAGTAGAGGGAGGCAATGGCGAATTGGGATATTACCTGATCAGTGATGGCGGAAGAACCCCATTCCGATTGCATTTCAGAAGACCTTGCTACATCTATTATCAAGCCTATCCAGAAATGATCGAGGGAGGAATGTTGTCCGACGCCATCCTCACCATGAGTAGCATGAACGTTATCGCCGGAGAATTAGACGCATAAACATGGAAAAGAAATACGAATTTTCACCCGAGACTATGGCCGTTGTTCAAAAGATGATGGGTCGTTATCCAGAAGGAAAACAAAAATCAGCCTTGCTGCCCGTCTTGCATTTGGCGCAAGCTGAATTTGATGGATGGTTGAGTGCCGAAGCCATGGACTATGTGGCGCAAGTGTTGAACATTACACCCATTGAGGTATATGAAGTGGCCAGCTTCTACTCCATGTACAATTTGAAGCCGGTGGGCAAATGCCTTTTGGAGGTCTGCCGCACCAGCTCATGTTGGTTGATGGGATCAGAAGACATCGTCAACCACATTGAGAAAAAATTGGGCATCAAGGATGGCGAGACCACCAAAGATGGTCAATTCACTTTAAAAACTGTCGAATGTTTGGGATCATGTGGTACAGCGCCGATGTTGCAATGTGGCGCTGATTTCTATGAAAACCTGACCTTGGAGAAAGTGGACAATCTTTTGGACAACTTGAGAAAAGATGGCGAAAGAAGAACCTACATCAAGGATCAAAAAGTAAGCATGGACTGATATGGGAAAGAAACTATTACTTGAACACATTGACGTTCCTGGAATTGAATCCTTGAATGTTTATCGCCAAAAAGGAGGATACGAGACTTTGAAAAAGGCGTTGACTTCTATGACACCCGAGCAAATACTAGAAGAGGTAAAAACTTCAGGATTGCGTGGTCGTGGTGGAGCCGGTTTCCCAACGGGTATGAAATGGAGCTTTTTGGCCAAGCCAGAAGGCGTTCCACGTTACTTGGTTTGCAATGCCGACGAATCAGAACCCGGTACTTTCAAGGACAGATACCTCATGGAAAAGATTCCTCACATCTTGATTGAAGGAATGATTGTTTCCAGTTTTGCTTTGGGTGCCAATACTTCATACATCTATATCCGCGGAGAATATTTTTATGTTGCGCGTATTTTGGAAAATGCGATTGCAGAAGCATACGAAGCGGGATTGTTAGGAAAGAACATCATGGGCAGCGGATATGATTTGGACTTATATGTTCAAATTGGTGCCGGTGCTTATATCTGTGGTGAAGAAACCGCTTTGTTGGAATCTTTGGAGGGAAAGCGCGGCAATCCCCGCATCAAACCACCCTTCCCTGCTATCGCAGGATTGTATGGATGTCCCACTGTGGTGAATAACGTAGAAACCATTGCAGCTGTCGTTCCCATCGTTAAAGACGGCGGAGCGGCTTATGCGCAAATTGGTATTGGCAAATCAACTGGAACCAAGTTGATCTCCGCTTCAGGTCATTTGAATAAGCCTGGGGTTTATGAAATTGAATTGGGATTGCCTGTTGAAGAATTTATTTATTCAGAAGAATATTGCGGCGGAATTAAAAACGGCAAACAATTGAAAGCCGTTGTGGCTGGAGGTTCATCCGTTCCTATTCTCCCAGCTCATTTGATCTTGAAAACCGCTGCAGGCGAACCCCGCTTGATGTCATATGAAGGTCTTGCAGATGGTGGATTTGCTACCGGTACCATGTTGGGTTCAGGCGGATTCATTGCGATGGATGAAGACAGC
>JACCDK010477792.1_pt1 | contig 49554 bp, 43 predicted proteins | sample 7445871 | NCBI WGS metagenome assembly JACCDK01 (sample SAMN15323436, study PRJNA562643) | freshwater metagenome | isolation source: river surface water | place: USA:Blue River Watershed | collected 2017-08-15 | reverse complement strand
TATTCGGATATTCACAAGCAGAAAAATAAAGGGTTTTCCCATCTTGTGTGATGCTGGGCGTACCTTCATTGTTTTCTTTATTCAATACACTCATTGGTGTGGGAGGATCAAAATTTGTTCCATTCCAATGAGCCATCATTAATTCTTCGTCTGATTTAGCCACTTTGCGTGCCGTGAAAAATAAGGTTTGACTCGCTTGATGATACTGCGAGAAATATTGGCTACGCAGTAAGTTTAGTTCTGAAATGGGTGAGGGGAGGCTATCCATCGGCATAGAAAAAGCAACAAAGGGGATGAGCCAGGCCAACATACCTTAGGGGATTTGCAGAAACTTATGCGTTTGAACTGAAATGCGCCAGTTTGGATTTGCTTTGACAAAATCAACAATCAACGGGTTGATGCTTTCTTGTTTCGACCACTCAGGCTGTACATACAAAGCAGCATTTTTAGGAATCTTATTGGCCCAATCAGCCGCCCAGGCAATATCTGAAGGGTGAAAAATGACCACTTTAAGTTCATGAACGTGAGCAAGTATGGCTGGATTAGGTTCCTTGAATTTTTTGGGAGAGAAACAAATCCAATCCCATGATCCAGTTACTTCATCACATACACCCGAGGTTTCAATATTGGTTTGAAAACCAGCTGCATGCAATGCGGTGGTTAACGGACCTAAATCATGCATTAAAGGTTCTCCGCCGGTGATTACAACGAGCCGACCAGGAAACTGCAAGGCCTCTTCTACCAACGTGCTGACAGATTTGCGGGGATGCGTGTCTACTGGCCAGGATTCTTTGACATCACACCAGTGACAACCTACGTCACAGCCGCCCAAACGAATAAAATAAGCGGCATGCCCTTGAAACTTTCCTTCGCCTTGAATCGTGTAAAAAGATTCCATGACGGGATATTCAAAAGCATCTGATTTTGCGGCTGTTTTTATATCTTTGAGTTTGGATTGCATATTGACCTAAAATTCAAAGTAAAAATACGGGTTGATTTGTAATTTAACTAATCAGGATTCGTTCTAGCTCAAGTTTCGAATTCTTTTTATTTTTTTTCATGTTAAAAGCATCACGTATACGTGGGTATGGGAATGGTCTTTTCATCGTCTTTATGACTTTGATGATGAGTGCGTGTTGGTCAGCCCGTTGTCCACGTGAGACATGTCGGGTACGAGTGGAACACCGGCATGGGGAAAGTTATTACCGCCCACGTGAAGCATTCTCATGGATGTGGACACCGCGCTACAAGCACGTTCGGGTGGGGGCCAATGGTCAAAAAGAGGTAATTACAAGTAAGCCTTGGTATAAAATAATCGCACGAAAAAAGCCAGCTACAGCGGCGAAGCCACGCTAATATGTCTCAATACATCGTAGGAGCTGCTGTGTTAAATCAGACTCCGTTAGATTGGGAAGGAAATTACCTTCGAATTAAAGCAGCGATCGCAGATGCCGAAGCTGCTGGTGTTCAGCTTCTCTGTTTGCCAGAGATGTGCCTAACTGGGTACGGCTGTGAGGATCAGTTTTATGCTCCTTTTACGGAGACCAAAGCAATTGAATATCTACAAAAATTAGCAAAGGAACATACTTCTGTTTGTGTTTGGGTCGGATTACCGATGCGCTATGAAGGGAAATTATATAATGTTGCCGCCTGTGTCGCAGCAGGAAAAATAGTTGCTTTAATTCCCAAACAGCACTTAGCTGATGATGGGGTACATTATGAGCCCCGTTGGTTTACCCCGTGGCCCGCGAATAAAAGGTCGGCATGGCAAGGAATTCCTTTTGGAGATTACCGCATTCGTGTAGGTGAATGGACCATGGGTGTTGAAATTTGCCAAGATGCCTGGGAGGGTGAAAATCGGCCTGCGCATGCACTTGCAAAACGGGGAGTGTCATTGATTTGCAATCCTACGGCCTCGCATTTTTCGTTTGGTAAATCCAAGGTTCGTCAGCAATTAGCAATTGCGGGTTCTCAGCTGATTGATGGAGTTTATCTTTTTGCGAATTTATTGGGAAATGAATCTGGTCGAGTAATTTTTGACGGGGATGCTTATGTGGTAGACCGCGGCCAAATTCAAAGCCAAACCCAGCGTTTTTCAATGCGCGATCATGAACTTATTTATTCTTCCGTTGAATTGAAGTCGGTACCTGATGGGGGAGATGACATCATTTCGCTACCGGCTATTGAAGGTATGGTAGCTAATACGCCAACTTTCGCAGCAGCCTCTTGGGAATCCTCAGCATATATCAAGGAAGAGGAATTTGCACGTTCTGTGGCCTTGGGCTTATGGGATTACATGCGTAAGTCCCATTCCTATGGTTTTGTTATTTCACTTTCGGGTGGTGCAGATTCATCTGCCATTGCTTCTTTGTGTTATTTAGCTGTTCAACTAGCTGAAAAGCAACTTGGTTGGTCCGGCCTTAAAAAGCGACTAGCATACATTCCTTGGGTGAATTCCATGGCGAACAGTACAGAATTCATACATCGCTTCATTCGAACTTTGTATCAAGGAACGGTAAATTCATCGGTAGAAACACGGGCTTCTGCGCGTACGTTGGCTTCATGTATCGGTTCGGACCATTCAGAAATTCAAATTGATTCTTTGGTGGCCGAATACCGCGCCTTAATTGAAGGGGCGATTGGCCGGCCATTAAGCTGGTCTACAGATGATGTAACATTGCAAAATGTACAAGCACGTGTTCGTGTTCCGAGTGCGTGGATGTTGGCAAATATCAACAATGCCCTTTTACTAGCCACCTCTAACCGTTCGGAAGCAAGTGTAGGGTATGCAACCATGGATGGTGATACTTCTGGTTCAATTTCACCAATTGCTGGAATTGATAAAAGTTTTATTCGTGTGTGGTTGAAATGGATGCAGGATGTGGGCTTGGAAGCTAGCTTGTCGATAGCGGGTTTATCTGGCGTAAATGCGCTGGAGCCAAGTGCTGAATTACGTCCACTGGATGCGAAACAGGTAGACGAGGAGGATTTGATGCCGTATCCAATCTTAAATGCGCTGGAGCGTTGGGCTTTTTATGCCCGTTTATCGCCAGCGGAATGTGTAGAAAAATTAAATCAAGTATACGGCGCGCAGTTTTCGGCTGACCGCCTAGATGAATTTGCTCACCGATTCTTTCGTTTGTGGGCACGAAATCAATGGAAACGCGAGCGCTATGCGCCTGGTTTCCATGTGGATGATTACAGCTTAGATCCCAAATCGTGGTTACGTTTCCCGATTTTATCAGCTGGCTTAGAAAAAGATTTACCTGCATGAATTTAGTCGTTGACATTGGCAATACAGACATCGTCTGTGGATTCTACACTGACACGGAGTGGAAAGTGATTTTACGCACACCTACGCATCAGCCTTGGAGTGCGATTCGGATGGAACATTGGATTCAGAAGGAACTAACTGATAAAGGTTTTTCAGACCATACGGTTGATTCCATCTTGATCAGCTCGGTTGTCCCTTCCGTTTTAACTCAAATTCAAAAGGGCTTGGAACATTGGGTGAAATATCCAGTGAAAGTGATGGGCCCGAAGTTGTATGCTACCTTGCCTATTGAGGTGATAAGTCCGGATGAAATTGGGGCTGATTTGGTCGCAAATTCGGTTTATGCGCACACAAACTATTCTTCCGATGTGCTGATTGTGGATTTTGGTACGGCATTGACATTTACCTTAGTAGATGCGCAAGGAAAGATGCAAGGTGTTTCGATTGCACCTGGATTAAAAACGGCCGTGAAGTCCTTGTTTTCAGAGACAGCGCAGTTGCCCGAAGTACCGCTTGAAATGCCCAATTCTGCGCTTGGATTTGATACAGTTTCCTCGATTCAATCAGGTATTTTATGGGGGTATGTGGGGATGGTTAAGGAAATGATTTCGCGTGTAAAAGCGGAAAGAGGGCCGGGATTGAAGGTTATTGCTACGGGCGGTTTATCATCGATTTTAACACCTTTGGAGGCTTATTTCGACGAAGTAAATAAATTAATCACTTTAGAAGGACTACGCATAGTCGCCCAGCATTAATATGTTAACACCGCGTGAACAAGGGTTTTATTTTCCTGCTGAATGGCACCCGCATGTGGCTACTTGGATTACATTTCCACATAATGATCATTCGTGGCAAGGGGATAAATTAGCCCGTATGTATCCCGAATATTTTGCCTTGATCCGTACGATTTCAATGGGTGAGTTGGTCAATATTCAAGTAAATGATCATGCGCTTGCCTCTTTTATTGAAAATCAATTACCTCATTACGGGATTGATCCTGCTCAAATTCGCTTGCATATTCGACCTACAAATGATGCCTGGTGCCGGGATCATGGGCCTGCATTTTTAGTGCATGCAACACGTGATGAACGCTTGGTCGTCGATTGGGAGTATAATGCTTGGGGTGGGAAATACCCGCCATTTGGAGATGATAATGCCTCGCCCAAGGCTATTGCACAATCATTGGGATTAAATTCTGTAAGTCCTGGTATTGTAATGGAGGGTGGATCTGTTGATTTCAATGGGGCTGGTACGGTTCTTACCTCACGTTCGTGTTTGTTGAATCCCAATCGAAATCCACAGTTGAGCCAAGCGGAAATTGAGGATTATTTGTGTGGATATTATGGGGTCCAACAAGTCTTATGGGTTTCTGATGGGATTGTGGGGGATGACACAGATGGGCACATTGATGATACGGTTCGGTTTGTGAATGCGAATACAGTCATTGCGATGGTCGAGCCACGGGTAGATGATGAAAACCATGCTGTTTTGGCTAAAAACCTTTCTGAATTAAAGGCAATGCGTTTATTGAATGGGGAACCATTGAATATTGTTGAAATCCCGATGCCGGATCCAGTAGTGATTGATGATTTCCGAGCACCTGGATCGTATGCTAATTTTTACATTTGCAATGCTGGGGTAATTGTTCCAACGTTCGATTGTCCGCAGGATGCTTTTGCTTTGGAGACCTTGACACAATTATTTCCGGATCGGCCCGTTATAGGTCTTTCTGCTAAACAAATAATATGGGGTCAGGGAAGTTTTCACTGCTTAACTCAGCAAGAACCTCAAGCGAACACATGCGTGTAATTCTTTTTTTCGTAGCTATTTGTGCGATTTGGTCATGTGCTAAGCCGCTAACTCCTGCAGTTACTAGTTTACCAGTTACACCCAAAACGCAACCTGTTACAAAGGAAATTCAGTTGCATTTAAAGTCAATGATTGCGCATGACTTACAAGAAAATGTTACGTTTCGAGATGAGTTATTGATTCAAGTGAATCAAGTTAAAATCATTGGTGAAAAAGTTTATCCGGCGGGTACGCGTTGGATTTATGTCGGTTCTGTCGGACAGGGCCAAGAAATCAAATTAGATACAGTTAAAATGCAAGCGGTTTTGATTCGTCCGGAAGAGCGGCTTGGCATTCAAGTTTCGTTGTGGGAATTAGATGATTACTCGAAAGATCAGGCGTTCATTCACCAATTAAATCAAGTCAGCGGGTTGGTTCAAATTCCATTGACCTTGTTGGAATGGAGTAGTATTTCTAATCCAGTGAGTTGGTTTCTTTGGGGCGCGCGTTTCGGGTCAGTTGGCCTAGATTGGTGGGCAAAGCGCGATGGGAAGGATTTATTGGGGGTTTCGGAGGTACAGTGGGATTATTCGGCGATGTCCAAAGGTAAATCTGTTCGGTTTAAACGTGGGAACTGGAAAGGTGGTAAGCGTGGTTTAGGAGCCTATCATTATGGATTTTCTTATGAGATTCGTGTGAATGATTCAACACGTTAGCTCTGTTTATTGGTTTAATATGCGTAATTTTACTGCCTTGAAAAAAACGATGATTCGAAATATAGTTTTTTGTTTGTTGGTGTCACTATCCGCAGTGGGTCAGGCTGAATTCCCAATTACTTTGGGGACGAAGAAGATTGCTGCCAAGACTTTCGTGAATGATTACCGAAAGTTATTGGAGAGCGATAGTATCAGAGCAGACAATAAACAGAAATTTTTATCAGATTACATTGATTATCAACTCAAATTGATTGCGGCGGAAGATGCTAAAATTGCTAGCACACCTGGATTTCAAGATGAATATCAGAGTTTTCGTAAAGAATTAGCTAGCCCTTATTTGATTGATAATGAAAAGTTGGACAATCTTGTACGTGAAGCATATTCCCGTCTAAAATTCGAAAAACAGATTGCACAAATCTTGGTTAAAGTTCCAGCTAATCCATCTGCCGCGGATACGTTGTTGGCCTATCAAAAAATCTCAAGCATTCGTTCAAAATTACTAGCAGGGGAGGCATTCGATGTGCTGGCCAAGAAGTTTTCCGAGGATGATTTATCCGCATCCAAGGGTGGTTCGCTAGGTTTTGTTACAAGTTTGCAGTTGCAATATGCCATCGAAAATGCAGTTTATGCATTAGATGTCGATGGTATTTCTCCTATTGTGCGTACGGAAAAGGGGTATCATTTGGTTAAGGTAGTAGCGATAAGACCCAATCAAGGGAAGATTCGTTTGGCACATATTCTGGTTTCTGTGGCGGTGAATGCAGCTACAGCTTTGCAGGTGGATGCGAAAAATCGGATCGATCAGGTACAGAAATATTTAGAGAAGGGGGACAGTTCATTTGAGTTGATTTGCAAGAATTATTCCGAAGATCCGTATTCCAAAGGTCGGGGTGGGGAGTTGCGTCGCTGGTATTATGCATCGGATTTAAGTGAGGAATTGCAAAGTCAATTGTTTTCAATTCAGCGATTGGGAGATGTAACTATACCGATTCGAACTAATTTAGGTTGGCAAATTTTCAAGTTATTGGATAAAAAGCCTTTGTTAAGTTTTGAAGAAATGGCTGAATACATTCGTCAAAAGGTCATGACAGATCCTGAGCGTATGGCCATGATTCGGCGATCGTTTATGACGCGTGTACGAGCGGAAAACCAAGTATTTGTTGTGGAAGCAGCTAAAAAAATTGCTTTGGAGCGATTTATGTTGGATCGCGTAGGGGATGAATATTATTTGAAAATGCCGCTTGTTCAGATAGGCACGAAAAGTTGGACTATTCAGGATTTTTATACGTTTATAGTTGCTCAGCAAAAGCGCAAGTTGAAGGTCTTGGGTTATTTGCCTTCCGTACCTGAGGCTGTGTATTTAGAGGAGTTTGTGGATAATCATACCATGACGGTGGAAGAGCAACATTTAGAGACCAAGTACCCCGCATTTCAAGAGCAGATGAATGAGTTTTATGCGGGTTCAATGTTTAGTAAAATTGTGGAGCAAGAGATCTATGAACCTTCGCTAGATTCGTTGAATCAACAAAAATATTTTACTGCACATGCGGCTGAATATACATTACCAGTTCGAGTGCAGGCTAAAATTGTCAGTGCTGATTCCCCTAAAACGCTAAGTGAGGCATTAGAATTAGTAAAGCAGGCGCCTTATTTAATGAATAAGCGTTTACCAGATATTGCATTTGGATTGGGTAAAGTCGAGATTTCAGAGGTAGCGAATAAGATTCAGCAAGAGTTATTTTTATTGATGGCTAAGAATCGGGATTATGTGGTGGAGATTTCGGGACATCAAGATGCGAGTGAGGTAGATTCCTTAGCGGAAGCGCGTGTGAATTTGTTGGTCGCTTATTTGAAGAAGAAGGGCATTGGATCGACGCGAATTATTGAAAAGGTAGAAGGCAGTTTGAAGCCTGTTTCTAAAACGGATAAGGCAAAAAATGCACGTGTTACATTTCGGTTTTTCTCGCAATCGATGGAAGATGTTGTTAAGCGATTTAATGCTGTAAAGCCGATGACTTTACAGGCTGAGGAGGGTTTGTATGTGAAAGGCCAACAACCATTACTTGATACGATGCCTTGGGAAGTGGGTAAAAAAACATGGGAGTTGGAAGGCCGACAAGTCTACATTGAAATAAGTCGAATTGAGCCGGAGCGTTTGAAGCGTTTTGATGAGTCGCGGAGTTCGGTTATTCGTGGTTTACAAGCACAATTAGAGCGTGATTGGTTGGCTAAATTGAAGCAAAAGTATCCTGTTCAGTTGGATCAGGAGGAGTTAAATCGTTTGATGCAATAGTTAAAATGAAAAATATGAAATTGAAAAGTTTAGTGATGGGATTAGGCATGTTGCTTTTGGCGAACGTGTCATTTAGTCAGGTGGCTACAGAAAAGGGGCCTGTTTTAGATAAAATCATCGCTAAAGTAGATAACTATTACATTTTGCGTTCTGAGGTTGAACAGCAATATCAGCAATATCAAACGAGTGGTCAACCCAACACCCCGAATCGCTGCCAAATTTTGGAGGGATTAGTGGTTAATAAATTAATGTTGGCCAAAGCTGAGATTGATTCTGTATTTGTAGATGATAAACGTATTGATGCCGAGATGAATTCGCGCATGGAACAAATGGAGCAACAGTATGGTACGGCCAAGAATATTGTTGAGGCGTTTGGGAAGCCGATCGTTACTTTGAAAGAGGATTTACGGACATCTTTGAAAGAGCAATTGACGGCTCGAAAAATGCAAGAAAAGATTACGGATGATGTGAAGATTACGCCGAAAGAAGTTGAAAAGTTTTTTAAGCGTATTCCTACGGACTCGCTTCCATATTTGCCATCTGAAGTTGAGATTGGCCACATTGTACGTTTGGCACAGCCGAATAAGTTTCAAAAAGAAGAATTGATTGCTAAGTTGTTGGATTACAGAAGACGTGTAGAAAAGGGAGAGGCATTTGAGGAATTGGCCAAATTGTATTCGGAAGATTTGGGAAGTGGTAAGCGTGGGGGAGATTTAGGTTTCTCGAAGCGTGGCCAAATGGTTGCCCCATTTGAAGCGGCAGCATTGAAGTTGAAGCCGAATCAAATGTCGGATGTTGTTGAAAGTGAGTTTGGTTTTCACTTGATACAGTTATTAGCTATTCGGGGTCAAGAATACCATGCCCGTCATATTTTGTTACGTCCGGATTACCAGAAATTGGATGTGACAGAACCGACGCGTTTCTTAGATAGTATGCGTGTGTTGATCCAGCGTGATTCTATCTCGTTTGATAAAGCGGCACGAAATGTTTCGGAAGACAAGTTAACGCAAGACGCTGGGGGATTATTGATTGATATGGCATCGCGGTCCACGCGCATGCCTTTTGATGGTACGATGGAACCGGGATTGTATTTCTCAATCGATTCGATGGCGGTGGGTACAGTTTCAAAGCCAATTCCTTACCGTACAGAAGATGGACGTAGTGCGATGCGGATTCTTTATTTTAAGACCAAGTATCCACCTCATTTTGCGAATCTAAAAGATGATTATCAAAAGATAGCGGGTATTGCATTGACGCAAAAGAAAAATGATGTGATTGAGAAATGGTTCGTTAAAGCTAAAGATGATGTCTTTATTTTCATCGATGACGAGTATAAAGATTGTAAGGTGCTGGAAGGGAGCGTTATAGAACGCTAGACTATAGACACTAGACTTCAGACATTAGACGTTAGACATCTTTCTTCTAACCTCCAACGTATAACGTCCAATGTCTAACGTCCAACGTCTAACGTCCAACGTCTAAACTGCCACTGGCGCCTTAATAGCCGGATGTGGGTCATAGCCCTCCAGTGTGAAGTCCTCGTAGACAAAATCTAGAATATCCTTTTTCGCTGGGTTAATGTGCATGGTGGGAAGTGGACGCGGGCTGCGGCTCAATTGTATTTCCACCTGTTCCATGTGATTGCTATATAAATGCGTATCACCACCAGTCCAAACAAAATCACCTAGTCCTAAATCGCATACTTGGGCAACCATCATGGTTAACAAGGCATAAGAGGCAATATTAAAAGGTACCCCTAAAAAAACATCCGCCGAACGCTGGTAGAGTTGGCAGGATAATTTTCCATCCGCCACATAGAACTGGAAAAAGGCATGACATGGCATGAGCGCCATTTTAGGAAGTTCGGCAACATTCCAAGCGCTGACGATAATCCGACGGGAATCTGGATTCGTTTTTAGCGTATGAATAACTTCTTTTATCTGATCGATTACCTGTCCATCTGCGCCTTCCCACGAGCGCCATTGTTTTCCATATACAGGACCTAGGTCGCCGTTCTCATCTGCCCATTCATCCCAGATACGTACATTATGCTCCTTTAAATACCCAATATTCGTTTCACCTTTCAAAAACCACAACAACTCGTGTATGATGGATTTTAGGTGTGTTTTTTTAGTCGTAACGAGCGGGAATCCTTCGGCTAAGTTAAAGCGCATTTGGTAGCCAAATACACTTGTTGTGCCCGTTCCCGTGCGATCGGATTTGTAGGTTCCGTTTTTTTTGATGTGCGTTAATAAATCTAAATATGCTTGCATGTTAGGCTTCGAATTTTTCTCCGTTTAAAAGTAAGGTATGTGTAATCGTTGCACTAGGTTCTAATTGAGCCGTTGCGGAACAGTATTTATCCATCGACATTTGAATGGCTTTTTCAGCTTTACTTCCATCTATGTCACCCTTTAATTCAAATTGTATATTGATTTTTCGGAATGGCATCATCTCTGTTCCCTCGATTTTCTCCCGGTCACCTTGTACACGAATCTGAAAATCTTCAATAACTTGGCGTTGTTTTTTCAAGATAAGAATGACATCAATGGCCGTACAACCACCTAAACCCATCAACAATAATTCCATGGGTCGAGCCCCCGCATTGTGTCCCCCAATTCCCTCTGCCGCATCGATGTGCACAGGAATGGGCGAGGAACCTGTTGCCTCAAAATGAAAATCCTGATCTAATCTGCTTAATACTACTTCCATGTTATTTTAATTGATTGGATTTAATTTCTCTAGTCCATAAAACATCCCCTTTTACATTCATGATGGAAATTTTTAAGACCCGATCTTTAAGTGGACCCGATACTTCGATTTTCGAAAATGCACGCTCCGTTACTAAAGTTCCCTCTACAAGTGTCTCATTATAATCCTGCTTCACCGCATCTGATTTTCCAGCGGTCATCGGGGAAACTGTTAAATCATACAAAGGGTAAGTACCTTCGCGCTCTAATTTGTTCAAATTTGAAATGTGGCGATCGCCAGATAAAAAGAGCACCCCTGGAATTTTTCGACTTTTAATTTCTTGCAGTAATTGCGCGCGCTCCGACTCATAATTAGCCATGTTTTCAAACACTTTGGCAGGACTGATCACCTGGCCCCCATTCACAATCACTTTAAAGCTTGCTCTCGACGTGAGTAGGGCATCTACTAACCAATTCATTTGTTTTTGCCCCCAATAATCTTTTTTAGGGTCATTTAACTCGTTGGGCGCCTTATTCCATCGGTCATCCATGAGAAAAAATTCAACATCACCCCATTGGAATTTACCTGTAATCCCTTCATTTGGGAAGACATAATTCGGATTTCCCCAATACATTTTGAACATCTCAAGGGAGGTGTATTTCAATGGAAATGAGCGATCTGCATCATTGGGACCATAATCATGATCATCCCAGATCGCATAATGGTGGACGTTGGCCAATAATGGTTGCATGGACTTTACTCCGCGTGCATGATCATTTCGATGAATCATCCCAGTTCGTGTATAATCTGGTTCGCGGTAGTAGAAATTATCGCCTCCCCACAGCATAAAATCAGGCTTTTGTGCATGCATAGTGGCATATACTTCATCCGCCCCTCCGTACGGTCTGCCTGGTCGGTCCGTTGCTTCTTCATTTACATAATTACAGGTTCCAAAAATAAAGGAGAATGCGGGAGGATCTTTTCGGTATTGCCAAAGCTCCTGTGTTTGAAATTCTAAAGGGTAATCAAATTTCATTTTTTTATTATTCACCCAAACCTCATAGGTGTATTTCTTGCCCATGCTAACCTCATCTGCAATAATTTTGGCCGTAAATGCCGTAGCTTTTTCAGTTCGTACGGGATCCGTTTTATGGATGGTTTTATCGCCAATTTCATTGTATTGAATATGGACGGTTGCTGCTTGTTGCGTTTGTACCCAAATAAGTACCTCTTTCATGTCCGAGTACCCAAGCATAGGTCCACTTTTGATTTGTGCCGCTAAGAACAAAGGCGCGAGCAGGAATATGGTACTAAATATGCTTTTCATGTGTGTTAGATTAGTATCTTTGTGGCTTAAATTTTCCCTATGGCATATTATTCAATTCAGAACATTCCGTTAACCGATTTGGCCAAAGATTTTGGTACACCATTGTATGTATACGATGCTGACAAAATTAGGGAAAAAATTTCGGTTTTAAGAGACGCATTTGCGGGAATTGATTTGACAATTAAATACGCTGTAAAGGCCAATACAAATTTGGCAATTTTACGTCTGATGCGTGAAAATGGGGTAGACATGGATGTGGTCTCTCCACAGGAATTGGAGATGGGCTTAATCGCTGGATATGCTGGAGAGAACATCACATTTACGCCTTCTGGAGTGCATTTCTCTGAGATTGAATACGCAGTATCCAAAGGAGCCATGGTGAATTTGGATAATTTAGCAGTATTGGAAAAATTTGGTCAAACATACGGTTCATCTAAACCTTGTTTGATTCGAATTAAACCGCATGTTTTTGGTGGTGGAAATGAGAAAATTATGACCGCTCATCCAGAGTCGAAATTTGGTATTTCGATTCATCAGAAAGATGAGATTTTGGAAATTGTGACAAAATATAAGATTCAGGTGATTGGGTTACACCAGCATACCGGTTCGGATATTAAAGACGGGAAGACATTTGAACAGGCGGCTTCTGCCTTGTTTGATTTTGCCTATGATTTTAAGGATCTACAAATTATTGATTTAGGTGGTGGCTTTAAAGTTCCCTATTCGCCGGAGGATCCAGGAGTGAACATGAAGGAAGTGGGCCTAATTATGAGCAATGCTTTCACGGCATTCTGCGAAAAATACGGTCGGAAATTACGCCTTTGGGTGGAACCAGGTAAGTTTTTAGTCAGTGAGTCTGGAACATTTTTGGCCGAAACCAATGTGGTGAAACGCGATCCGGTGAAAACATTTGTGGGAATAAACACGGGTTTGAATCACTTAATTCGACCGATGATGTATGGTTCATACCATTACATATTTAATGCATCGAATCAAGATACCACCCGACAAGAAGCTTATCGAGTAACGGGATACATTTGTGAGACAGATACCTTTTCGTTTGATTTGGAAGGCAAGCAGAATGAACGCCTGTTGAATCAAGTTAAGGAAGGAGATATTATTGCCATGGCGAATGCAGGCGCCTATGGATTTACGATGGCTTCGCATTATAATGCTCGTTTTTTGCCAGCAGAGGTATTAATTGATGGGGGAGTTGCCCGGCTTGTGCGCAAACGTGAGACCTTAGCGGATTTGTTGCGCAGTCAAGACTTAAAGTGACGTTTGTTTTGGAAATAGGCTTGAAAATGCCTCATACGTCTAATACAACACCCACGTATCTTTAGACCCGCCTCCTTGCGAAGAATTTACCACTAATGAGCCTTGTCGGAGTGCAACGCGCGTTAATCCGCCCGGCATCACCTTCACTCCATCGCCATATAAGATATAGGGACGTAAGTCCACATGCCTACCTTCCGCGTGATCATCGATTAAGCAAGGAACGCGTGAAAGCGAGATGGTTGGCTGGGCGATGTAATTTCGTGGATTCTTCACAATGTATTCCTTGAATTTTTCTTGCTCCTCTTTGGTTGATTTTGGACCTATCAACATCCCATAGCCACCAGCCTCGTTGGCCTCTTTGACCACGAGTTTTTCAATATTTGCTAATACATATTCCAAATCATCCGGTTCACTGCAAATGTATGTTTGTACATTTTTGATGATAGGTTCTTCATTCAAATAGTACTTAATGATTCGTGGCACATAGGCGTAAATTACCTTGTCATCTGCAACTCCCGTTCCCGGGGCATTTGCAATAGCAACCTTCCCATTCTTGTACACCTCAAAAATTCCAGGAATACCAATCATCGAATCTGGATTGAAAACACTAGGGTCTAAATAGGTATCATCGATCCGACGGTAAATTACGTCCACAATCTGAAAACCTTTGGTAGTACGCATTTTTACATATCCCTCATGTACGACTAAATCTCGGGCATCCACCAATTCTACGCCCATTTGCTGGGCCAAATACGAATGCTCAAAATAGGCTGAATTGTAGATTCCAGGTGTCAATACCACAACGGTTGGTTCCGGTCGATCGCTAATAAATCGCAACATTTCGAGTAACTTGTGCGGGTAGTCTGAAATAGGGCGAATCTGTGTTTTAGCCACGACCTCTGGGAAGGTTTGTTTCAATAACTCTCGGTTCTCCATCATATAGGAAACACCAGAAGGGCAACGTAAATTATCTTCCAAAATCATGTATTCGCCATCATTTCCTCGAATTAAGTCCGTCCCAGTGATGTGTATATAAATGTTTTTGGCAGGTTTGATGCCCATGCATGGACGTAGAAAGTCCTTAGATGACTCGATTACCTCGCGGGGAATAATCCCGTCTTTGATAATTTTTTGATCAGAATAAATATCATTTAAAAATAAATTCAATGCAGTTATCCGTTGAACAAGGCCACGTTCTATCTTTTCCCATTCGTGAGCTTCCACAATTCGTGGAATAATATCCACGGGCATAATGCGCTCAGTACCTTCATTTTCAGCGTAAACATTAAACGTGATACCCATGGCCATAAGCGCACGCTCTGCGGATTGCTGTCGACGGGTAAATTCTTCTTGCGTCAATTGCTCTACGCGATCTTTGAAATGGGTATATCCTTCGCGGACTTGTCCTTCAGGCGTGAACATTTCATCGAAAAATCCCTCCGTATCGTAGTTGTTAAATGAAAAATTCATAGGCTAAAATTCATGTAAATGCTTGATGTTCAAATAATTTAAAACATATTTTTTGTTTATCGGATTTGAATCTATCATTTTTTTAAATTTTGCTAAAATTATACTTTTTAATAGTAGAAATTTACCATTTTCCTCCCTTTTTGATTGTATTTTTGCATCATGATTTTATTGAATTTTCTCTATTTTGAAAGCCCGATTGGTATTATACGCGTAGAATATGCCGAGTCTGGTATGCATAGTTTACGTTTTGTTTCTGCCAAAGGCGAAAATTATACCGATAATCCGCAGGTAGAGAAGTTGATTCAAACGGATCTCCAATCCTATTTTCTAAATCCTGCTCATCGCTGGGAAACGCCTATTGCGCTTCATCTTGGCTCAGAATTTCAGGAAAAGGTTTGGCTAGCTTTGCGTATGATCCCTGCAGGAGAAGCGCGAAGCTATCAAGAAATTGCCCAATTAATAGGTCAGCCCAAAGCCGCACAGGCCGTTGGAAAGGCGAATAGTCAAAATCCTTTATTACTTCGCATTCCTTGCCATCGCGTCATTGGCTCCGATGGTTCAATGGTGGGTTACGCTGGGGAATTATGGCGGAAAGAATGGCTATTGAATCATGAGGGTTTTGAGGGAGTAAACCAACAAATGACCATGTTTGCAGATGGAGAATGAACAGATTGTTGACGCACTAGAACTGCTCGTCAAATTATGGGATGTTCACGGGATCAATGAATTCAAGAGTAAAAACTTGAGTTTCGCTGCGCGTGGGTTAGATAAATTTCCAGGCCGAATTTCGAATTTGACTGAAGAAGAATTATATGCGATTCCCGGCGTTGGGAAAGTTGTGATCCAACTCGTCCGTGCAGTGGCACAAACAGGAACATGTCCCGATTTGGAGGCGATGATCGAGCAAAGTCCACCTGGTATTCTAGATTTACTCAAGGTAAAAGGTATGGGGCCTAAGAAAGTTGGCCTTGTCTGGAAAGAACTCGGCATCACCGAACTTGATGATTTATTGGCCGCCTGTGAATCTGGTCAGCTCGAACAATTGAAAGGTTTTGGGAAGTCGGTGACCGAAAATATCCGAACCTACATTTTGTTTCTGCAAGAAAACCGCCGAAAGATGCGGATTAATAAAGCCGAAAAACTAAGTGATGAAATACGCAGTCTTTTGGCCACTAAATTTACTAAAATAGCTATTTCTGGTGAGCTAGCTCGTGATTGTGAAGTCATAAATTCCTTGGTTTTTGTAGCCCAAACGGATGATATTTTTGGTAGTCAATTTTTGATTGAAGAAATTCCCGGTTTTGTGACAGATCACCAGCAATCTTCACCGTTTACCTGGCGAGGCCACGTGGAGGGGCATTTAATTCCCATCGAAATTCATTTTAGTGATTCTGCTCAGTTTGATATGCTGGTCTATCAATGGTCGGCACACCCGGAACACCTTGGTCAGGTCAACTACTTTAAATTGAAAAATATAGGATCTGCGGAGGATGTTTATCAAAGTCAAAATCTCCCATTTATTGTTCCCGCGATGCGGGAGGGCTTGCAGGAGTTTGCTTGGAGTGAGAAACATGGGCCAACAGACTTAATTGAATTTGCGGACTTAAAGGGATGTGTACATAATCATTCAACCTACTCAGACGGGAAAAATACCCTTTTAGAGATGGCAGAAGCTTGTCGGGCTATGGGTCTTCAGTACTTTGGCATAGCAGATCATTCGCAATACGCGGCGTATGCAGGTGGGTTAAAGGAGGAGGATGTGCAGCGCCAACATGCCGAAATTGATGCATTGAATGCACAATGGACAGACTTTCGCATTCTTAAGGGGATTGAAGCGGATATATTGCCAGATGGAAGTTTAGACTATAATGATCGTATTTTAGCTAGTTTTGATTACGTGGTAGCCTCTGTGCATGCCCAATTGGTTATGGATCTAGATCGTGCCATGGATCGCTTATTGAAAGCTATCGAAAATCCATACACCTCCATTTTGGGGCATCCTACAGGTAGATTGTTACTTACTCGTGCCGGATATCCCATCGATACTATGAAAATATTAGATGCCTGCAAAGCTAACGGTGTCAGTATCGAGTTAAATGCTAGTCCTTATCGCTTAGATTTAGACTGGCGGTATCTGTATGCAGCTATGGAAAAAGGGGTTTATGTTTCCATTAATCCGGATGCACATAAGATTGAGGGTTTACAAGATATGCATTATGGTGTCCGCGTAGGCCGCAAGGGTGGCTTATTAAAAAGCCTGACCCTCAATGCGTTACCACTTGCTGATATCTTGAAATTCTTTTCTAAATCCTAGAAATTGGGTTTCAATAAGTATTTAGCATAAAAATCATCGATAATCTTGACCGCTTCCGTGGGCGTATCCACCACCTCAAATAACTCAAGATCTTCTGCATGGATATTGCCATGGCCCACCATCGTTTTTTTCATCCAGTCCAAAAGCCCGGTCCAATATTCGGAGCCGACTAGTACCACGGGGAATCGCCCGATTTTATGTGTTTGAATTAAGGTTAATGATTCAAACATTTCGTCTAAGGTTCCAAATCCTCCGGGCATAATAATGAAGCCTTGGGAGTACTTCACAAACATCACTTTGCGAACAAAAAAGAAATCGAAATTCATGTTTTTGTCAGCATCAATAAATGGATTGGGCGTTTGTTCAAAAGGTAATTCGATGTTTAAACCTACTGAACGCCCATTTTCACTCGCAGCACCTTTGTTTCCAGCCTCCATGATTCCAGGACCTCCACCTGTAATAACCCCGTAACCATGGCGGACGAGTTTGGCGGCAATTTGCTCGGCCAACTGGTAATATTTGTCTTCTGGGGACGTTCTTGCTGAACCGAAAATAGATACGCAAGGCCCTATTTTAGATAAATGATCAATCCCTTGCACGAATTCACTCATAATTTTAAAAATACGCCAGGACTCTTCTGATTTTATTTCAGACCAGGTTTTGTCCCCAAATACTTTTTTTATGCGGTCTTCCTCTTCTTGCCAATTTTCTGACATAATTTTATCGTTTTGTTCTGTGCAAATGTAATCGATAAACACGACCTTTGTCAAAATTTATACCCTTTCATTTTATGACTTTAGCTAAATCCTTTGCTGTAGGTGGCGATCATGCCGGTTTTGATTATAAAGACCAACTTATTGGATATTTGAAAGACCTAGGTTTTTCGATTAAAGATTGTGGTACTTATTCAGCGGATTCAGTTGACTATCCTGATTTTGCTCATCCAGTAGCGCTTGCGGTGGAATCTGGGGAAGTGTCTTGGGGTTTGTTGCTATGTGGAAGTGCGAATGGCGTGGCAATCACGGCTAATAAACATCAGGGCATTCGTGCTGGATTAGCGTGGAATATGGAAGTTGCCAAATTAGTACGTCAGCACAATGATGCAAATATTCTTTGCTTGCCTGTACGTTTTATCAGTTTGGAAGAGGCTAAAGCTTGTTTGCAGGTGTTTATCGATACGGAATTCGAAGGCGGTCGTCACGCTAGTCGTGTCGGTAAAATCGGCTGTAATTAGTTTTTCAATTTGTATAGATGTCTCTGTACTTCTACATACCTTTCTTGTAAGTAAGGTAAGTAGAAACGCAAACGTGGGAAATTTCCCGCGGGATCATAAATGTAAGTTGGCCTATCTTTCTCAAGATAGCTTTGCATTGTAACTACTGTTCGGTAGGTATTCAAGGTTGAAAAAAGGTCATTTGACAACTCCCAATTAACAAATGGCCCAGCCATTTTATTTTGTTGATATTCTTCAATCTGCGGTCCGAGCACCATTAGGCGTTCGTTTTTGATAGCAAGTTTACCCGTTTGAACGCGGTTGTAGCTGCTATTTTGTAATTCAGCTCGCCACGTATATCCTACACTTCCAAGGAAGGCTAACAAAATCAATTCTTGAATCCAATATCGTTTCAATAAGAAAAATAAGTTCAACGTAAAATAGGCCATTGCCGGTAAGATAAATAGGTAATTGTGACCATTATTTGCAGGCAATGTGAATACTGAGAAAAAACTAAGAATGACCCAAATGAAATTTGTTTGCTGAGCCTTTTGCCCATTTGACTTTATTTTAGGTCGCTGAATGACCGTCCAGAGTCCATAAAATCCCAATACGATGGCTGGCGTATACGTAGACGCAATGTGTTGTAAATCTGACCAAGCCGGCGTATGAAAAACCAAGGCTGATTTTTCAAATACTTCGATTAAGGATGTAAAATTGCCATGGTAAGTATATAAAAGTGCCGTAATACCATTGACAATAAGAAATCCCACTAACACCAAAAGCATTTGGCGAATGTTAATACCCGAGTAAAAGAGTAAACTCAGGATACCCCAAAAAATAAATAAGTAGTAAGTGGGGTAGCATAATCCGGCAGCGCCGATAAATAGGCCGATCAAAAAGACGCGGTCATCCACCTGCAGGGTACTTTGTTGTTTGATGATTTCGCGCCAAGCCAACATTAGAAATGTTAAGCCAAGAAGTGCAGCACTTGGTACCCAAAAATCAAGGGAAATGTGTAAGAAAATGGTGTAGATGAAAAAAGGCATATTCCCAAGCGGAGCCATTAATTCATAGCGATTGATGGTCCGTTGAAAAATAATTGCCTGAAAAAGAATGATACCCGTAGCCCAATAGGCATTCCATGAAATGGGGAAATTTAAAAAATCAGTTAATTGGAAAAAACCTGCGGCCAATGGGCCTGAGTTGTCTCGAATGTCTTGGTACATACGAAAGCCTTCATTTAATTTCTGGCCGAGTAAATAATTTTTCAATTCCCAGAGCAAAGGCGAAATATCCGCTTGTACAAACGCAAAGGTCGCAATCGTCCACAAGCCTACCAGTAGGATTAAGGTAATCGAAGCGTTTGATCGTAGAAATTGAAACATAATTGCATTTTGAATTTGCTAAATTACGGTGATTCCAATTATTATTCTGAAATTTGTTGGATTTTTGAGCAGAAAATGAATCGGAGCAATTATGGAAAGTAAGCGTCAGCAGAAGTTTGGTAGACAAATCCAAAAGGATTTAAGTGATATTTTTCAGAAGGAATTTAAGGAGATTTTTGGCAAAGCCATGGTCACGATTACCGATGTAAAAATGAGTCCAGATCTTTCCGCTGCACGTTGCTACTTAAGCTTTCTATTAGCAGACGATATCGACAAAATTATGGAGGAGTTAGATGTCCGAAATAAAGCAATTCGAAATGCACTTGCTATTCGAATTCGCAAACAAGCTCGAATCATTCCACATTTGGCTTTTTACTTGGATGATACAGCTGCCTATGCAGCCAAAATCGAAGCTTTATTTGAAGGACTCGTGATTCCTCCTTCCGACGGAATACCATCTGAAGAACTTTAATGCGCTGACCCGTGAATTTTTCCTTATTTATTGCAAAAAGGTATTTTTTTTCAAAAAGTAAGGCGAGCTTTATTTCCTTAATTTCACGCATCGCCATGATCAGCGTGGGTGTCGAAGTAATGGCGCTCGTTTTAATTCTATCTGTTTTTAATGGCCTCGAAGACTTCCAAAAAGGCCTGTTTAACACCTTCGACCCCGATCTTAAAATCGTTCAAAAACAAGGTGATAGGTTTCAGTTAAACTCCTCTCAAATCAAGGCTATCCAGCGCCTTCCCGGTGTCACGTTTGTCAATCCAATTCTAGAAGATCAAGGTCTCATTCGTTACGATCAAAAGCAATTAGTTGTCCGCATGAAAGGGGTGGATACTTCGTATATCGCCGCTGGCCGATTAAAAAAACAGGTGGTCGAGGGAGAGTATTTTATAGAATCAGGTGAGCATCCGTTTGCCTTGGTAGGTATTGGGGTATTTTTAGCCATGGGCATGAGTTTTGAAAATGCTTTCGATCCCATCGAGGCATGGTATCCGAATCATACCCAATTGAAAAAAGCCGCACTCAGTGAAAATGCCATTCGGCGGAATTTCTTTTTCCCCGCGGGCGTATTGGAAGTAGAGCAAAATTTCGATAACCAAACGGTCATCGTACCGCTCGATTGGATGGAAGAATTGGTTGGCAGTCCAGGAGCTCGCTCTGCATACGAAATTATGATTGCCGCAAATGCCAACGATGCCACCATTAAAAATCAAATTCAAACGATTCTTGGCGCTAAATTTACAGTCCAAACACGCGATGAACAACATGCGCTTCTGCTCAAAGCCATCAAAATCGAAAAACTTTTCGTCTTTTTAATTATGGCTTTCGTGATGGGTATCGCCTCGTTTACGCTATTCTATGCGCTTTCCCTTTTGGTGATCGAAAAACGAAAAGACCTATATACGATGATGGCGATGGGGATCTCGCGCCAACAAGTCTTCAGGACATTTCTTTGGGTAGGTGGGTTGATTAGTTTTTCTGGTGCAGCCTTGGGTATGTTACTTGGATTTGTTTTAGCAACCATCCAGCAACAGTTTGGAGTTATTTCATTGGGAATTCCCAATGCGCTCATCGACGCATATCCGATCAAAATGGATCCTTGGGATTTTTTGTGGACAGCCTTGGTCGTTATTCTTATTACAGGCTTAGCCGCTGTTTTTCCTGCGCGTAAAGCGGTCCAACTAACGTTTGGGAATCCTAGGTAGTTGGGTTAAATTCACCTTCCCACTTCGAAACAACACATGTAGCTACGCCATTTCCAGCTACGGAAGTCACCGTACGGCCCATATCCAAGAATGGATCTACACCTAGCAATAAGGCGATGCCTTCAGCTGGTAAATTAAACATGGTCAAGGTTCCCGCAATGATCACCAAAGAAGCACGCGGAACACCTGCAATCCCTTTGGATGTAATCATCAATGTCAATAACATCGTGATTTGTTGTTCTAAACTTAAATGAACACCATACGCTTGCGCGATGAAACCCGTCGCGAAAGTCATGTACAACATGGAACCATCCAAATTGAAGCTATATCCCAAAGGCAAAACAAAGCCTACAATTCTACGGCTACATCCGAATTTCTCCAATGCTGCAATTGTTTGCGGAAATGATGCCTCCGAACTCGCCGTTGAGAATGAGATTAATAAGGCCTCTTTTAACTCTTTGAGTAATTTCCAGTAATTGATGCCATTGACCGCTGCAATAATCCACAAAATGACAACAGTAAAAAACAACAAGCCACCCATAAAACAGATCATTAAGTAACCGTAGCTTATTAAAATGCTTAATCCCTTATTGGCCACTACTGTCGTCATTGCTGCAAAAACCGCATATGGAGCAACCTCCATCACATAATTCACCATTTTAAATACGACCTCCGCCAAGTTCTCAATGACATGAATTAACTTCTTACCTGTCTCTCCGATAGACCCCAATGCCACCCCGAAAAACAAAGAGAAAATGACAATTTGAAGGATTTCATTTTCCGCCAATGCCTTGAAAAAGCTGTCTGGAAAAATATGTAGGATAAAATCTTCTAGCGATTTTGTTTTGCTCGCATCGATACCCGTTTCTGTTCCAGCTGCAGGTTTAGGCCAGCTCTGCAAACTGCCTGGCTGTGTGATATTCACAACGACCAAGCCCGTAACAAGCGAAAGGATTGTAGCAAAATAAAAATAACCGATTGTTTTAATGCCTATTCGGCCAACTGCCTTGAAATCACCAAGTTTGGCAATACCTACCACCAGCGTACAAAATACCAAGGGGCCTACAATCATCTTAATTAACCGCAAGAAAATCTTAGAAACGACCTGCACATATCCCGCCCACTGATGGGCTACCTCTGGGCTAAGACTTAAATAAAAATATTCACCTAGGGCAAGACCTAAAACGAATCCTAAGATGATTTTTTGGGTAAGTGATAATTTCATAGGTTAGTCGGTTGATTTAAATACAATTTATATAATGGAATTCGGTAAACAATCATTCCCCAAAACAAAGGAAATAAAAGATAGTCTAAAAGCCAATACTTCGTTCTGAATGAAATTTGATCAACAATCTCAGCTGATTTTGCATCGTATTTTTCGATGCGATGTTCATGGCGCCAAGCGCTAAGTCCCAATGGCATCTCAACTCCTTCATCTACAAAGGCACATGCATCCTCGTTTTGAACGGATGACGTAATGTGCGATGTCCACAACGGCTTCGCAACAAGGAGGTTTAATTCTAGTGTAACAATATCACCTGTTTGACAACCATCAAAACGAACAATACGTACTTGAGGGAAGGGAGGAGAAAGTTTTTTCAGCAATGCGGCATCGAACATAGTCCAAACTTGTTGCATCGGGGCTTGAACCCGTGTTCGAACTTGAAATGATGGCATTAGAGAACGGAAGTAATAATTTTGAGCAAGATAGCAGTTAAATACTTCAGGCCTGACCAAATAAGCACAGGTAAGGAAATTTTAGTCTCCTCTGGTGTTTGCTTTTGTTCTCTGACCACAGCCATTTCTTTGCTAGGTGCATAAAGTGAACGTTTTTGAGTACTGTCTATTTTAGTGACTTTTTCAGTCTGCGGATGTAATGCGGCGTATTCTACCATCCCAAAATTACAGTTGAGTAAGCAAAATATTCCTGCCAATAGCCAGATTTTAACTAATCTCATTTTATTTTTTGTTTGGCTGTTTCCAGCTTTTGAGCCTGCAATAAGATAGCATCTTCGTTGGATTTAAGATCTAATCTATTTTGCTCTTGATTCGCTAATATTTTTTCTTTTTCTAACTTAGCTTCCTCTAATTTCTTAGTTAAAAGCTCGGCTTGGCGTTTATTTGAATCCAATTCCCGTACAAATCGATCCGAAAGCTTTTGTTGTTTAGCCTTTGTACTGATCAATTCATTCAATTTTTTTTCCTCTACACGTACATCTTCCTCTAAATTAACCAGTCGAACAAACTCCTCTACCCAGTTACTAGCCTCTCTAAATGACTCATGTCCTGTTTGAATATAGGCATCCGGTCCAGTACTGATAGAAACAAACAACTTGGTTTTGTTTTTCTCTTCCGTAATCTTCGATAACAAGGTGACTGGTTTTTCGGAAACATCCTTGATTTTAGCAGAATAAACGTGAAATGTTCCACCGCTGCGCCCGTTTTCCATAGAGCCTGCTTGTTTTAAATATTTCTTCCAGGCTTCAATCACATATTTTTCTTCTGAATTGATGTAGGTGTAAAAACCTTCTTTTTTCGCTTTGTCAATTTCCTCTAAACCCGAAAAAACTTGTGCTGTGAGCGAGCTCGAAGCCAAGGTGCATAGTAGACCAAATAATATGCTTTTCATCATGAGATAATGAGTTGATGTATTAATTTCAATCAGCAAAGGTAATTTTTTTGGTGAGAATCAACTCATTTTTTTTATTCGAATTTTGAATTCCAAAGAGCGTGTAGGCTCCCCCGTCTTTTAATTTCAACTTTTTTCGTAAGGCCTCGGGAGTCATTGGGAAATTTCGGGTGCTAATATTCGCTTGGTTTATCGTCAACCAATCCCTTTGAACAGGTCCTGATTCGATTACTTCAAATACTTTACCTGGGAAATCATTTAGTATGTTTTCCGAACTATACAGATGGGTATGTTGGCCTAATTGAACCAGGCCATCACGCAGCACCGACTTGAAAAATCCAGCCTTCATAACACCGGGGTAGGCTGTATAAATGTAGCGTTTTAGGGTTCCTATTGTGTTTTCTGCATTCCGCTCGTTACTAGTAGTTCCTTCAAAAACCGTTTGACCATCTTCAATAATCGATATGACCGGATCGAAGGTATGACCTTGCGTTTTGACAAACAGCAATTCTTTGACTTCTTGTTTCGTACTCACCACATATACATGACTGACGCCCCCGAGCTCCTCGATGGCCCGACTGATATCTAATACCGGACTAGTTTTTATCAGGATGTTTTTGGTTGGATGCTGGGTAATGACATCCAGTATATTTGGCTGGCAATCCTTAAATAAGATTACTTTATCTCCTTGGGTATTTCGTCGCGCGGGATCCGCATAAATCCAATCAAATTCAACTTGATTTAACACATCAAAGCTATCCTCCGAGTAATGTGTGATATTTGAAACGTCGAGTACCGCATGATTATACTTCGTGATTTCAGCTAACTCTTTCTGCATTTCTACATAAGTCACCTCCGAGCAAGTTTGCGCAAAAGCCTTTGTATCTACGCCCATGCCTCCCGTAATATCGATAAGCCGACCGCTAACCAAGCTAGATTTAAATGCTGCAGTGCTTTCAGAGGATGCTTGTTCGAGTGAGATACTAGCCGGGAAATAAATCTTTTCGTTAGCTACCCATGTGGGTAGTTTATCAGCCATTTTCTGACGTGCCTGTATTTGATGAGCGAGTTTTTTGACATCAAGCTCAGGGTATTTTGGTGCATCCAACGCGATATCCGCTGGGGACCGCTTGCCATTTTGGGAGATAAACTCAATTTCATTTGGTTGGAGCATTTAGCAAAAATAGAACCCTAGGTGGATAAATTAAATTTTATTGTAAATTTATACTGTTTAAAAAATGAGCTATGCCTACCTATCAATTAACCGTAAATACCAAAAAGCATCGTGTAGATGTGGATTCCGATACCCCGCTGTTATGGGTCATTCGAGACGAAATTAAATACACAGGAACAAAGTTTGGTTGCGGGATGGGTTTGTGTGGCGCCTGTACGGTTTTGTTGAATGGCCAACCAATTCGTTCGTGTTCTACTCCAATCGCCAGTGTAAAGGCTACTGATAAAATTACAACGATTGAAGGGCTCAGCGCTGGAAATGCGGTCCAAGAAGCCTGGATCGAGGCGCAGGTTCCTCAATGTGGGTATTGCCAATCAGGTCAAATATTGGCCGCATCTGCATTGCTCGCTATCAATGCGAATCCTTCCGATGAAGATATCGATAATGCCATGGCGGGAAATATTTGTCGGTGCGGCACTTATCCACGGATGCGACAAGCCATCCATGCCGCTGCCTCTAAAATCCAAAAATCTAAAAAAGCCTAAGGACATGCATACATCAAGACGTGATTTTATTCGCATTGGAGGCCAGTCGGCATTAGTACTTGCGCTAGGTTTTTCTGTTTCTGGTAAGGCAAAGACCTTGCAGAAGGTAACGGCATTAGGAGTAGAGATTAGCCCCTACATTATCATTAATGAATCAGGTAAAGTAACCTTGTTTAATCCCCGTCCCGATATGGGGCAAGGGACTTATCAATCGCTTCCGATGTTAATCGCGGAAGAATTGGAGATTCCGTTAGACCAGGTCGAAATTCAAATGACAGATGGTTCGGCTCGTTTTGGCTCACAACTTTCGGGTGGTTCATCTTCCGTACGAACTCGTTGGATACCCATGCGCACTGCCGGAGCTGCAGTGAAAGAAATGCTTTTGCAAGCAGGAGCAAACCGGTGGAAAGTTTCCATCACGGATTGTTATGCCAAAGATGGTTTTGTAATTAATCGAAATTCAGGTGTAAAATTAAGTTACGGCGAGTTGGTGGGAGAGGCCTCTAAACTACCGGTCCCACAAAAGCCACGTTTAAAAACATGGAGTGAGTTTACCCAATTAGGAAAGAAATCATTCCGACCTGATGTTGTGCCTAAGGTGGATGGAACGGCTATTTTTGGGATGGATGTACAATTACCGGGTATGTTGTATGCGAGTATTGTTCATTCGCCCACTATCTATGGAAAGGTTAAAAGTTTTGTAGCTGATAAGGCTATGGGAGTTAAGGGTGTTCGATTTGTGCTTAAGACTGAACGTAATTTCTACCATGGTCCATTTTCACCAGATGTCGAATTAAACCAAAAAGCACGATCAAAGTCGGAGGCAATTGCTGTAGTTGCTGAATCCTATTGGGCTGCGTTAAAGGGTAAGAAACTGGTACAAGCGACCTGGTCTTCGGAGGGAGCGGCGGAAAGTGCAACTTCGCAATATTTTAATGCAGCGCGAGCGAAAGCGCAATCGGAAGGTGTTACTTACAAAGATGCATCGGTAGGTGATTTCTCAAAAGCCTTGCAGCTTTCGGATTATAAAATTCAAGCAACTTACCAAACTCCGTTTATGGCGCATGCTCCTATGGAACCATGTAATGCGACGGTATTTGTACAGGATGGGAAAGTGGAAGTTTGGGCACCTGTACAAGGTCCTGATAGTTTAGTGACGGAGCTTGCGGGGTACTTAGGATTTAAACCAGAAAACGTAAAGATTAATGTTACTTTTTTAGGCGGAGCCTTTGGCCGTAAAGCCTATTACGATTATGTACTGGAGGCCGCTCATATTTCCCGACAAGTCAATGCGCCCGTAAAGGTGATATGGACGCGTGAGGAAGATATCCAACAAGGACCATTTCGACCGGGAATGATATCTGCGATGCAGGGCGGAATTGATAACCAAGGTAATGTATTGGCATTTGAACATCGTTTGAATGGTGCGTCGATTATGGCCAATGTATTTAAGGCGGATATGCGCGGTAAATCGGATCCATGGGCTGGAGAAGGAATTAGTTTAGAAGATAGTCCTTATGCATTTCCGGCGCGTCGGAATTCATTTAATTGGGTCGACCCTCAGATGCCTATTTTGTGGTGGCGTTCTGTGTATGCATCGACCAATGTTTTTGCGCAAGAAAGTTTCATCGATGAACTTGCCCACGAAGGGGAAAAGGATCCTTTAGATCTGCGTTTACAACTTTTAAAAGATTCCCCACGCTTTGTTGCTGTGCTAAATAAACTGGCTGAAATTTCTGATTATCGAGCTAAACGGAAAGCTGGCAAATCCATTGGAATCGCCATCGCCCGTTCATTTGCTAGTATTGCAGCCCATGCATTTTATGTTGAGAAACAAGGAACTGGCGTGAAGATTAATCAGATTTATTCCGTGATCGATTGTGGTTTTGCGGTTAACCCAGATAACATCATCGCTCAGATGCAAAGTAATTTGGCTTATGGCTTATCGGCAACTTACAAAAATGAGATTACTCGAAATCATGGGGTAACCGAGCAGAGTAATTTTCATGATTATGCGGTGATCCGTCAAGGAGAAATTCCTGACGCGATTATTCATGTTATGCAAAATGAAGAAGAACCGGGCGGGGTGGGCGAGCCTGGCTTGCCTCCTGTAGCGCCAGCCTTATGTAATGCTATATTTTTAGCTACTGGTAAACGTGTACGCACCTTACCTTTTGATTTAACTTCGATCTAAATGGTAGGTTTAATTTTGGCCGCAGGGGCCTCTTCCCGATTAGGAGAAGCGAAACAATTATTAGTTTATCAGGGTCAAAGTCTACTAGAGCGATCGATACGTCTTGCCTTTTCTGTATGTCCAGAGGTTTTGGTTTGTCTTGGGGCTGAAGTGGATGAATCTATTTTAATTATTGAAAATTTGCAAAAAGAGTTTCCTGACCTGACTTTTGTCCACGTAGAAAACTGGGATAAAGGTATGGGTGAGACGTTAGCTGTAGGTCTCAAAGCAGTTGATATTTCGCGCGATGTGTTAGTTCTTTTGTGTGATTTACCTTTTCTGACCACATCCCATTTAAGGAACTTAACTTCCTTGGCCAATCCAGAGCGAGCGATTGTCGCTTCTTTTCAAGGAGTTAATTCGCCCCCTGTCTTGATTCCCAAAGCTTTACGACCTTTATTTTATACCTGGAGTGGCGATCAGGGCTTAGGGAAGTTTTGGCGCCAAAATCCGATGCTTTGTGAAATAGTTCACTTTTCCGATAAATTCAGGGATGTGGATGTACCTGAGGATCGGAAATACTGGGGGATATGATAAATAGACGCTGGACGTTAGACTTTGGACTGTAGACATGCGAAATTTCGCGTCTTTTTTCTTTGAAAGACCTTTCAGGATTGCAAACGTGTGAAGCATCTTAGCGCCAATTCCTCTGTTATATCTAATGTCCAGTGTCTAACGTCTAACGTCTAAATTTACACAAGGAATCGCGTCTCCTTACTTTGTGTTTTTTACCGAATATTTTTCGGCTCTCTACTCGAAATTTATTACCTTTGTGCCTTCTTGCGTTCATGCAAGTACATTTCTTACTATAACAATTTATTGTGGAATCGATCGAAAGCTTACCAACCGTAGAAACAGCCAAAAAATTAGGTTTATTGCCCGAAGAATATGACCGTATTCAAGAAATTTTAGGTCGCAAACCGAATTTCACGGAGTTGTCTATTTTCTCTGTCATGTGGTCAGAACACTGCAGTTATAAAAACTCTATAGTTTGGTTAAAGACATTACCGAAAGATTCTCCACGTATGTTGGCCAAAGCCGGTGAAGAAAACGCTGGTTTAGTAGACCTAGGTGATGGTTTAGGTTGTGCCTTTAAAATTGAATCACATAATCACCCTTCTGCTTTAGAGCCTTATCAAGGTGCGGCAACGGGTGTTGGCGGTATTAACCGCGATATTTTCACCATGGGTGCGCGTCCCATTGCCCAGTTGAATTCGTTGCGTTTTGGCAACATTGATTTGGCCAAAACAAAATGGTTAGTGAAAGGGGTTGTGAAGGGTATTGGAGATTATGGGAATGCATTTGGTATTCCAACGGTCGGTGGAGAAGTACAGTTTGACGATTGTTATAATGTAAATCCTCTCGTGAATGCCTTTTCTGCAGGTATTTTAAAGGTAGGTACGCAAGCCTCTGCAATTTCCTATGGGGTGGGTAATGGCGTATTTATTGTAGGATCTGCGACAGGAAAAGACGGTATCGGTGGGGCTAGTTTTGCCTCTGAGGATATTACATCTAAATCATCTGAAAAATTGCCTGCAGTACAAGTAGGTGATCCTTTTCAAGAAAAATTATTATTGGAAGCTTCATTGGAAATTATTGAAGCAGGTTGTGTAATTGGTATTCAGGATATGGGTGCGGCAGGTATTATCTGTTCAACATCCGAGATGTCTGCCAAAGGGGAGCATGGAATGATTATTGATCTTTCAAAAGTCCCAACGCGCCAGGCAAATATGAAGCCATTTGAGATCCTTTTATCGGAGTCACAAGAGCGTATGTTGATCGTTGTCGAAAAAGGACGCGAAGCGGAGGCGAAAAAGATTTTTGATAAGTGGGATTTGAATTGTGAGCAAATTGGTACAGTAACGGATACCAAACGTTTGCAGTTCTACCAAGATGGTGTTTTGGTGGCAGATGTTCCCGCAGATGATTTGGTTTTAGGCGGGGGCGCTCCAGTTTATCACCGTGAGTACAAAGAGCCTGCTTATTTCCAGGAGTTTAAGAAATTTGATATAAACACAGTACAAGATATACCAGCATCAGAATTGCCAATGGCATTTGACTTTTTAATGAATCACCCGAACATCGCTTCAAAGAAATGGGTAGCGGAACAGTATGATTCTTCGATTGGTCGGGCGAATCGCAATACCAATGCGCCATCAGATGCGGGTGTTGTGAAAGTTCACGGCTCAGATAAATCCATCGTCATTACAGTAGATTGTAATTCTCGTTATGTGAACGCTGATCCAGAAGAGGGTTGTGCCATGGCGGTTGCGGAGGCAGCGCGTAATATTGTTTGTTCAGGGGGTATGCCGGTGGCGATTACCAACTGCCTAAATTTTGGTAATCCATATGTTCCAGAAGTTTATTGGCAATTTGTGGGTGCAATCAAAGGAATGAAGAAAGCGTGTGAGGCGTTTGAAACGCCGGTAACAGGCGGTAACGTGAGTTTCTATAATCAGTCATCGGATGAGGGTCCCGTATTCCCAACACCAACGATCGGTATGTTGGGAATCTTGGAGAAGCCAAAAAATAAGATGACTTTGGATTTCAAAGCAGAAGGAGATTTGGTGTACTTGGTCGGGGAGTCTGTAAATGATATCGCTTCGTCGGAGTTTTTATATTCGTATCGCAAGGTGAAGGCTTCGCCGGCGCCGCATTTTGATTTGCCTACTGAGCAATTGGTACAAAAAGGAATCTTAGGTTTAATTGAAGGAAAATTAATCCAGTCGGCACACGATGTATCTGACGGTGGAGTTTTAGTGACCTTAGCTGAATCAGCATTCCCACGTGGGTTAGGGTTTGATGTGAAATCAGATGCAGGTATTCGTCAGGATGCGATGTGGTTTGGTGAAGCACAATCGCGTGTAATTGTATCTGTTTCGCCAGCAAAAAAAGCAGATTTTGAAGCATATTTAACTGGTTTAGGTATAAAATCTTCGCAATTGGGTACTGTTAAAGGTTCCGATATGGTTGTGGATGGTCAGGTGGTAAGTTCCTTAGCGAAAGCTTCGGGTTCTTATTTCACGGCGTTGGAAACAGCTTTAACAAAGTAATTCAAGATGAGCCGCTATGCACTGCAATTCGCTTATGATGGCGGCTCGTTTAATGGATATCAGATCCAACCGAATGCACCAAGTGTACAGGCGGAATTAGAGGAAAAATTAAGTCTTTTGTTGGGTGAAGTGGTTGCAATCACTGGCAGTGGTCGGACGGATACGGGCGTACATGCGGCGCATCAAATCGCGCATTTTGATACAGCGGCTGTCATCGATTCGAACCTAATCTATCGGCTCAACCGAATGCTTTCACCCGCTTTAACAGCCCAAGCAATTTATACGGTAGCGGATGATTTTCATGCCCGTTTTGATGCTACATCGCGCACTTATGAATACCGAATTACACGTCACAAAGATCCATTTTCACGTGATTTTGCCTATTGGTATGAGGCAGATTTAGATGTGAATTCCATGAATGAGGCAGCCAAATTGCTATTAGACCATACGGATTTTCAATGTTTTTCCAAGGTTAAAACAGAAGTCAATACCTTCGAGTGTACGATCATGCGTGCTTTTTGGGAAGTACAAGGGGATAATCTACTCTTTACGATCGAGGGCAATCGATTCTTACGTGGCATGGTTCGCGCGATTGTAGGTACACTCTTGGAAATTGGAATGGGTAAATGGACCTCGGATGATTTGAAGCGAATTTTAGAATCAAAAAGCCGACAAGAAGCCGGTCGGGCAGTGCCAGCCCATGGCTTGCATTTGGTGAAAGTGACTTATCCAGCTACTAGTTTGGGCGCCAGATGCTCATGATAACATCCATCAAGCTTGCTGCTGATTTAATCTGGATGCTTTTGGGCTTATAATTCAGGCCTTTCAAATTGTATTTCGAAATCCAAATTTCTTTGAATCCCAACTTTTCTGCTTCAGCGATTCGTTGGTCTATACGCGTCACGGATCTTAATTCACCTCCTAAACCCACTTCGGCAGCAAAACATTTGGATGAATCGATTATTTTGTCTTCATAAGATGAAACTATGGATAGGCAGGTAGCTAAATCCAAGGCTGGATCATCGACACGAATTCCACCAGTGATATTTAAGAAGACATCTTGGGTTGATAATTTATAACCACCGCGTTTTTCGATGACGGCTAGCAACATGTTTAGACGTTTGCCATCGTATCCATTCGCGGTCCGTTGGGCTGTTCCATAGGAAGTTGTCGAAACGAGGGATTGTATTTCAACTAATAATGGACGATTTCCTTCCATTAATGTCCCAATCGCTACACCTGATGCGGGTTCATCGCGTTGCGATAATAATATTTCAGAAGGATTTGTGACGGGCCGGAGGCCGGATCCTAACATTTCGTAAATCCCTAATTCGGATGTACTACCAAATCGGTTCTTTGTTGTTCGTAGGATGCGGTAGATCATGTGGCGGTCCCCTTCGAACTGAAGCACGGTATCAACTAAGTGTTCCAAAACTTTAGGTCCTGCGATGGATCCTTCTTTGGTGATGTGGCCAACTAAAAATATCGGGGTATTGGACTCTTTCGCGAAGCGCATAAGCTCTAAGGCACATTCGCGTATTTGAGAAACGGAACCTGGGCCTGATTCGATTTGATCCGAAAACAGGGTTTGAATTGAATCGACGATGATTAATTCAGGTTCCAAGTCTACTAAATGTTTAAATATCGCTTGGGTATTAGTTTCCGTTAAAATGTATAAGCTTTCTGATTTTTTCGCTAAGCGGTCAGCGCGAAGCTTAATTTGTTGCTCTGATTCTTCACCTGTTACATAGAGCACTTTGGTTTCTGATAAAGAAAGAGCAACCTGTAAGAGAAGCGTTGATTTTCCGATACCTGGTTCTCCGCCGATTAGCACAAGACTACCAGGAACGATTCCGCCCCCGAGCACCCGGCTAAATTCGGTGTCTGAGCAGGGAATTTTCGGGGTATTTTCAAAGTCTACTTCTTGGAGTAATTTGGGTTGTGGCTTCGAACGCGAAGAGCTTTTTGTTTTCCAAACCTCGGCAGGGTGGGAACTAATTTCCACCAATTCTTCAACGAATGTATTCCATTCTCCACAAGAGGGACATTTACCTAACCATTTGGGGGCATTATGTCCGCAGGATTGACAGAAAAAGGAAGTTTTTGCTTTGGCCACGTATGATTTTATTTGGTTTCAAAATTACGCTTTTCGTTGGTTTTTCCTTTTTTTTTGGATGAAAAAGGATAATTTTACAGCTTAATTGACTTAAACTGTTTTCATTCATGAAGATTCCAAGCAGGGTTGTTGGCTTACTTTTACTTTCTTTCATTTTTGTGGCTCCCATCCGTGCACAATTTTTAATGCCTGTTCGTAAAGCAACAGGTAATTTTTTCCGTTTGGGAATTAAAGGTGGAGTTAGTTTAACGAACTTAACCTTGGATGGTTTATCTGTCAATGGTGCCTCTGATTACATCGCGAAAAGCATGCAGGCTAAAAATGGATATGTGGGAGGGGTGTACGCCCGCTTAGGTCGGCGTGTCTTCTTTCAGCCCGAGTTATTAGCAGGTATTAAGTATGCGAAAGTTAACGTGCTCAATGCCGCGCTTGGGTTGGATAAAAAAATTGAAATTGGATATACAAGTGTGGATATTCCCTTGATGTTTGGGTATCGTTTGGGGCCTTTACACGTGATGGCTGGTCCTGTGGCCTCGTATAGTGTTACGCCCAATAGTACTTTTGATCAATTAGTGTTGGCTAATAATACATTTTCAAACGCGGTAACAAATGCCTTCTTTTCGTATACAGCGGGAGCGGGGATAGATTTGTTGGGCTTTACGCTCGATGTACGTTATGAAAGTAATTTGACAGATTTGTCTAAGACGATTCCTTTGCCTTCAGGTGTTAATTTTTCCCAAAAAGCAAGTTCATTTCAAGCAACTTTAGGATTGAAAATATTATAACATGAGAGCATTTTTTTTGCTATTTCTTGGTGTTGTTAGTTTTTCGGTATCTGCTCAAAAAATACCTTCTTGGTTGTCCATTGGCTTAAAAGGTGGCGTGAATATTCAAAATTATGCAACTGATTTCTCCTTTAAAGGAGAGTCAGTGTTGATTCGAAATAATCCAGCATTCAAGCAGGGTTACACGGTAGGTGGTTATGCAAGGGTTGGGAAAAAGTTTTTTGTACAGCCCGAGATGACCTTGTCGACGCGTGGCGGTAAAATGACTGCCTTGAATTCCTTATCGGGTGTGTATTCAGAAGTTGATTCAGATTACATGACAATTGATGCTCCCTTGTTAGTTGGGTATACGATAAATAAATACCTCTATGTGGTGGGTGGTCCGGTGGGATCCTTGGCTCATGCGCGGTTTGATAATTTAGAGGAATTAACTCATTATTATTTTAATGGTTATGGAAAATTAGGGATTCCTCGATTTATGTATTCGTATCAGGCAGGTGTTGGGTTTACCTATTCACGGCTAAGTTTAGATGTTCGTTATGAGCTTGGTCGAACCGACTTAGCCGCGGATTTATTAAAGCCGGAAGGCGTTTCTTTCTCTCAAAAACCACAATCGTTACATGTAACGGTTGGTTTTAAGTTATTTTAGTATGAACGATAAAATACAGGCGATTCAGTCTGAAATTGAGGCTTTTGTTATTGCTGATTCGGCCGCTTTAGAGCAATTTCGTATTCAGTTTGTAGGCCGTAAAGGGCGGCTAGCTGAGTTATTCGATGGTCTCAAAGATGTCGCAGCGGATAGTCGGCGTGAGGTAGGCCAAGCATTAAATGGATTAAAAAACCTTGCTGAGTCGAAGTTTGCTTCTGCGCAAGAAGAATTTGCGGGGGCAGATCAATCGATTGAGATTCCTGCCGATTTAACATTGTCGGATCCGTTAATCCAAGGGTCATTACATCCTTTGACTTTAGTACGTTCCCGTATATTAGAAATTTTTAATCGCATGGGTTTCTCGGTATCCGATGGACCTGAGATTGAAACTGATTTTTATAATTTCACGGCTTTGAATTTTCCTGAAAATCACCCTGCTCGCGAGATGCAGGATACCTTTTTTATTGAAAAAGGCCAAGGTGAAATTCAAGATGATGTGTTGTTGCGGACGCATACATCGAATGTTCAAATTCGATTAATGCAACATGCAAAACCACCTTTTCGCTCCATTATGCCGGGTCGCGTATTCCGTAATGAAGCAATATCCGCCCGTGCACATTGCCTTTTCCATCAGGTTGAGGGCTTATATGTGGATAAGGAAGTTAGTTTCAAAGACTTAAAAGATACCCTGTATCATTTTGCGAAGGAGATGTTTGGCAAGGACACGAAAGTGCGTTTCCGTCCTTCATACTTTCCATTTACTGAGCCTAGTGCTGAGATGGACATCACTTGTTTGTTGTGTAAAGGCGATGGATGCAATGTCTGTAAGCAAGCAGGCTGGGTGGAAATAGCTGGAGCTGGTATGGTTGATCCCAATGTATTGGAAAATGTAGGAATCGATTCGAAAGAATATTCGGGATTTGCGTTTGGTATGGGTATTGAACGCATCACCATGCTTAAATATCAAATTAAGGATTTACGTCTTTTTACGGAGAATGATGTCCGTTTTCTACGCCAGTTCAATTAACAAATTTTAAGGTCCGTGAGTGCGGATATTAATTTACTTTTGTCATTATTTAAATCAATATGCAATCATTTAATCGCAATAATACCCTCGTAGGTTGGATTGTTTTTGCCATTTCGTTAATCACTTATACACTCACGGTTGAGCCTACGGCCTCTTTTTGGGATTGTGGGGAGTTTATCGCATGTGCTTACAAATTACAGGTACCACATCCTCCTGGGGCACCATTGTTTTTGTTGCTCGGACGTATGTTCTCATTTCTTGCCTTAGGAGATGTAACGCGTGTGGCATTTTGGATTAATATGATGTCTGTTGTTGCCAGTGCCTTTACAATTCTGTTTATGCATTGGACTATTGTCATGATTGGGCGAAAAGTTCTTCGTAAACCATTTGCTGAATTAACACAATCGGAAGGTATTATCTTGTTACTTTCTGGTGCAGTTGGATCGTTAATCTATGCATTTTCTGATACATTCTGGTTCTCAGCTGTAGAAGCGGAAGTTTATGCCATGTCATCGTTTTTCACGGCAATTGTGGTTTGGGCTGCTTTCCGGTGGGAATTGGTGGAGAATGAGGCGGAAGCGAATCGCTGGATTTTGTTTATTGCTTATTTAATTGGTCTTTCGATCGGAGTTCACTTATTGAACTTAGTCACATTGCCGGCATTGGCCTTGTTGTGGTATTTTAAGAAAGAGGCTAAGCCAACCTATAAAGGTGGATTTATCGCCGTATTAGGTGGATTATTTGTCCTTGGAGTGATTAATTCGGCTATTATTCCTGGATTACCTTCGGTTGCATTTTGGTTTGAACTGCAGTTTGTGAATAACCTGGGCATGAGCTACGGAATGGGGGCTATTTTCTTTTTGTTGGTGCTGCTTGCCGCAATTGTATTTGGAATTCGCTACTCCTATAAAGCAGGTAAAGAAGTCTTAAATGTAGTTTTATTCTCGTTTGTATTTTTGTTGATTGGTTATTCAACATATACTATTGCATTAGTTCGGTCAGGTTATAACCCACCGATTAACGAGAATGATCCAAGTAATATCTTGAACTTTTTGAAGTATTTGAAGCGTGAGCAATATGGATCGCGGTCCTTACTTTATGGTCCGGTTTATACCGCGGAGATTGAAGAGTTCAAGGAAGGGGAGGAAGTATATAAAATGAAAGACGGCAAGTATGTGGTTTACACGCACAAGCCGGAGTATGTGTATCAGAAGGACCAACAAATGTTATTGCCACGTGTCTGGAGTAATTCGGGTTCACACGTAGCCTTGTATCAGGATATGTTGGGTATTCCTGCGGGTCAAAAGCCAGGTTTTGGAGATAACTTACGCTTCATGTTCAGTCATCAAATGGGGCATATGTATATGCGCTATTTGCTTTGGAATTTTGTAGGGCGTGAGAGTGATCAGCAGGATGCGTGGGCGATCAATGCGTTTGAGGATACTTCGCTGTTGCCTGATGTGATGAAGAATAATAAGGCACGTAATAATTACTTTTATTTGCCATTGATCTTAGTCTTGTTTGGCTTTTTCTTGTTGTATCGTAAGAATGAGAAGGATTTCTTAGTTACGATCATGCTCTTTGTTCTTACGGGCATCGGCTTAGTTGTGTACTTAAATTCTCCACCTGTAGAACCACGTGAGCGGGATTACATCTATGTAGGATCGTTTTATTTCTTAGCGATTTGGGCAGGATTGGGTGTGATGCAATTAGCCGAATGGTTAGCCCTTATCATTAAGAAACCGCAGGTTCGCTGGGCATTGTTAACGGTATTTAGTTTTTCTGCACCTGTAATTTTGGCTCAGCAAAACTGGGATGACCATGATCGTAGTGGTCGATACCATCAAATTGACTTTGCCAAGAATCTATTAAATTCTTGCGCCCCCAATGCCATTTTATTCACGGGTGGGGATAATGACACCTTTCCGTTGTGGTATGTACAGGAGGTTGAAGGTTTCCGGACGGATGTTCGCGTGTGTAATTTGTCGTTGTTGGGTACCGATTGGTATATTGATCAAATGAAGCGTCAAACGTATCAATCAAGTCCGTTGCCTATTGTATTAAAAAAGGATCAATTTCTAGAGGGGGTGAATGATCAGATTATGTATTCAGGAAATCCAAATATTAAACAAATGTCATTGCCGGATTACTTGGATTTAGTACATAAAGATGATCCACGGATTCAGGCACAAACACAAAGTGGAGAGTTGATTAATACGTTTCCAACGGATTCATTAGTGATTCCTGTGAATGCAATGAAAATTGCTCAATCAAACTGGTTTCCAAAGGAATTCATCCCATTCTTGTCGGATCGTTTAAGCTGGAAATTGCCATCTAAAAATATCTTTAAAGGGGAGTTAATCCAGTTGGAGATTATTTCAAACAACGCGTTGGCGGGTTGGACACGTCCAATCTATTTTGCAGCTACTTTGCCGGGCGATCAGTATTTAGGTTTGAAGGAAAGTATGCAGCTGGAAGGGTATGCTTATCGTTTGATGCCATTTAAAATTGAAGGTGCTCAGGATGGTTTTGTGAATTCTAAAATCATGGCGGATAATATGTTGAACAAAATGTATTGGCGTGGCTTAAATGATGAAAATATTTATTACCATGGCGACTTTTACATGGGTATTCCGAGTGTCACCTTGCGTTTAGGAACCTATCGGTTAGCGGATCAATTAATTCGTGAGGGGAATATGGCCTTAGCTAAAAAAGTATTGGATCACCTAGATCAAAAAATGCCGAATAAGGTGATACCATATGATCAATTCTCGGCGAGTATGGTTGGCTTATATCTATCCATGGGAGAGGAGACAAAAGCCTTAAAAATGGCCAAAACGATGGTTGATCGCAACGACAAGGCATTGGATTATTACCTTTCAGGTGGCTTGCGTGCACACGAACGTGATATACAGGTTGCCTTGTATGAGATGAATGTTATCGTCTCCTCATTAAAGCAATCAAAGGTATCTGAAGCTAAGTACAAGAATTTAGAAACTAAGTTTATGAAGCAATTGGCGAGAGTGCAATAATAAGTAGACGCTGGACGTCAGACTCTAGACATTTTAATACACTAAAAAAGCCCGAGCAAATATGCTTGGGCTTTTAATTTTTCTAGCGTCTATTGTCTAACGTCTAACGTCTACGAAAACATATCCCTCACCTTATGGAAGAACCCTTTTTCAGAGTTTCCAGGTTGAGGAGCGAAGTTAGCTGAATCACGCAATTTCTCTAAAAGTTCACGTTCTTCTTTATTCACTTCTTTGGGAGTCCAAATGTTCACATGAACTAATTGATCACCGACCGAATAGCCATTAAGTTCTTTAATTCCTTTACCTTTTAAGCGTAGAATTTTACCACTTTGCGTACCTGCTTCAAGCGTAATTTTAGCTTTTCCACTGATCGTAGGCACTTCAACTGATGTTCCTAAGGCTGCGTCTACAAAACTAACATACAGGTCAAAAATCACGTTGTTTCCATCGCGATGCAGCACCTCATGCGCTTCTTCTTCAATAACAATTAATAAATCACCGGCTACGCCGCCACGAGGAGGTACATTTCCTTTGCCCGACATCGATAACTGCATGTCGTTTGAAACACCAGCAGGAATTTTGATTGGGATGATTTCTTCTTCTAATACACGGCCTTCACCGAAACATGCGTCACATTTAGCTCCCACGCTCTTACCTTCTCCACTACACGTAGGACATGTAGAAGAAGTGACCATTTGGCCTAGCATCGTGTTTTGGACACGCTTAACTTGACCAGATCCTTGGCATGTACCACATGTTTTCAGGTCGGTGCCATTTTTGGATCCATTTCCTGAACAAGATTTACAAGCCACATGGCGTTTTACTTTAATTTTCTTCTCTACGCCGTTTGCGATTTCCTCCAAGTTCAACTTCAACTTGATACGTAAATCAGTTCCTTTGCGCTGGCGTCTACCACCTCCACGGCCTCCATTGAAAAAACTACCAAAAGGGCTATCATCGCCACCACCGCCAAAAATATCGCCGAACTGAGAGAAGATATCTTCCATGTTCATGCCTTGGCCTCCGAATCCACCACCAGCAGCGCCACCCATTCCTGCATGTCCAAATCGATCATACTGTGACTTCTTCTGGGAATTACTTAATACCTCATAAGCCTCAGCAGCTTCCTTGAATTTTTCTTCCGAAGCTTTGTCGTCTGGGTTTTTATCGGGGTGATATTTAACGGCTAATTTGCGATATGCCTTTTTTATTTCCTCCTCAGATGCTGATTTGGAAACGCCTAATACCTCGTAATAATCTCTTTTCTGCGCCATTTTTTATTAGTTACCAACCACCACTTTTGCGAAGCGAATGACTTTTTCATTTAATGTATATCCTTTTTCTACAACCTCCATTACCTTACCTTTGTCCTCTTCAGTTGGCGCAGGAAATTGGGTAATGCAATCATGTAATTCTGCGTCAAATACTTCACCTTTAGCAGGCAATTCTTTTAGTCCTTTCGCTTGTAAAGCCGATGTGATTTTTGCAAAAATCAATTGAATTCCCTCCGAGATTTCGCCCGCAGGAGCATTGGCTAATGCCCGCTCGTAATCGTCAATGACTGGAAGTAAGTCTACAATTAAACCCGCGGAAGCTGTTTGGATTAAGTCAATTTTCTCCTTTGCCGTTCTCTTTCTAAAATTTTCAAAATCTGAATACAAACGAAGGTATTTTTCTTTCATTTCGGCCAACTCATCTGGCGCTTGTGTTTCTTCGGTCGGTGCTTGCTCAGCAGTCTCTTGTACGATCTCTTCTTCGATTGGCTTTTCAGTCTCTTTCTTTTTCATAAGGCAAAATTAATAGGCTTTTTGGCTACTCAAATTATAAGCCAAAAACTATTTTCTGACAGTTTGGCATAAATTCCCTGAGCTTCGTAAATTTATGGCACATGAATACGTCAACTGCCCATGTATCCCAAACAATTAAACGCCTCGCGCATCAGCATGGTTTTCAGTTTTGTGGTATCTCAAAAGCAGATTTTTTAGCGGAAGAAGCTCCCCATTTGGAGCGCTGGTTGTCTCAGCAGATGCATGGCGAGATGGCCTATATGGCAAATCATTTCGATAAACGTTTAGATCCGCGTAAACTGGTAGATGATTGCCAAACAGTCATTTCGCTCGCCTACAATTATTTTCCCGATCCTTCTATTCAGGTTTTATCCGATTCCTTTCAGGTGTCTAAATATGCATTTGGCCAAGATTACCACCTAGTAATCAAAGATAAAATGAAACTTTTGTGGGAAGATCTTCAGCGGGAATTAGGTGATTTTTCTGGTCGGATGTTTGTGGACTCAGCTCCCGTCCTCGAGAAGGCTTGGGCTAAAAAATCAGGTATTGGGTGGATCGGGAAAAATGCAAATTTAATCATCCCCAAACAGGGTAGTTTCTTTTTCTTAGCCGAATTACTAGTCGATCTAAAAGCAGATCCTGATGGACCCATCAAGGATTTTTGCGGTACGTGTACTCGATGCATTGATGCCTGTCCGACAGACGCAATTACACCCTATGTGGTTGATGGCTCTAAATGCATTAGTTATTTTACGATTGAATTGAAGGATCAAATGCCTGCTGATTTAAAAGCTAATTTTGAGGATTGGATTTTCGGCTGTGATATTTGTCAAGATGTTTGCCCATGGAATCGACACTCAAAACCACATCAAGAAGTAGCTTTTCAAGCGAATGAACGCTTTTTGAATCTATCAAAGCAGGACTGGGAAGATTTGTCTGAGGATCTTTTTAAAGAATTATTTCAGTTTTCAGCTATAAGCCGAACCAAATTGAAAGGGCTGAGAAGAAATATCGCTTACGCAAAAAAAAATGGGTCACGAAACTCATGACCCATTTCAGCAAATTAAACCCTAAAGTGATTTTCTAATTATAAACTGTAATGCTAATTCATGGCTGCTTTTGTCATTTTCTTGAATTAATTGAGCAGCCATTTCACCTAATAAACTTGGTTGATTAGATAACACCGTAATTCCTCCCGCAACTATTTCTTTAAAATGACAGTCGTTGAAGGCGATGAGACCTAGGTTTTCGCCAATGGTCAAACCATTTGCTTCCCCGTATTTGATAGCCTTCACCAGGTCTTTGTCGTCTAGCGTGAAATAAATTTCACCAGCGCGTACATCTACCGGATCTAGGCCATCTAATACTTGGAACTCCAGGCCATTCGATTCGCAGAATTCACTGCAGCCATTAATTAATCCAGCATCGAAATAATCTTCCTCTGAAACAACTAAATTGAACGAATGGTATTTATTAAACAGGTTTATTTGGTTTGAAAAGTGAAAATTCAAAGCCGTTTTCGGCTGTGAAACAATACTAGCATGCGCATTCGCAATGCTATTAAAGTTTTGATCTAATAAGATCAATCGATCTCCCGAAATCTTTTTCAGGCACTTAATATTTTCTTCCTCCTCTTCAATTAAGTGAGGCATAATGACATAGTAATGGTAATTACCCAACTGCTGTGCCATGATTTCTTGAAATTGACGGGTCTTGTATTGATAGGTGTATATATCTACCATTACATTTTTGCCCAAGGATTCACAGAAAGAATCGAAAATCTCCTTATTGGTGGTTGTAATTTTGCCCACTAAGAATAGAACTTTCGTTTTGGTTTTAATTGACGAATTAGAGATAAAGTAACCTTTGCGAAAAATAGATGTGATGACCCCCATTTTATGGAGTTCCGTGTACGCACGCTCAACGGTGTCACGTGAAAGGTAGCACTCTTCAGATGCCTCGTTAATGGATGGTAATCTTTCGCCGGGCTTTAATTCACCCATCTCAATATCTTGCAACAATGAATTGATTAGCTGCTGATATTTGGGAAGTTTATTATCCGTGTTTTTGGCAGAAAAAGAAACAAATGTCTTTACCATGTCTATGTATGCGATTTCTTTATGAATAACATAAACAAATGTAATTCAAGCGCCCTGCTTTCGATTGGACAAATCTTTCAAATTTGTGGACGATTCTTGCAATTAGCCGCGATTGAAAGATTTATGCCTGTTTTTTGCGTTTAATTACCCAGAATATATACCTATAAGTCGGCGTACGATTTCCCTTTATTTTTCTAATTTAGATGTTCAATTTTCATGACTTTGCGGACTTTTTTCTGTTTAATCGGGCTCTTAATTTCTATTTCCCTACACGGGCAAGTAGGAAATCGTTATGAGCGCTTGTCAACGGCCTCGGGGCTATCGCAAAGTTCCATATACAAGATTATCCAAGACAAGAAAGGGTTTCTTTGGTTTGCGACAGCGGATGGGTTAAATCGATACGATGGACATAATTTTAAGATTTTTCGCAATGACCCAAGCGATCCCAGCACCTTAAGTGGAAGTGATATCTTCTCAATTATTGAAGATGATGAAGGGAATTTGTGGGTGGGTACTCGGTCTTCTGGATTGAATCATTTGGACCTAAAAACTGGTAAAATTATTCGATTTACACGTGGACCCAATGGGGAGGATATTAGCAATTTGAATATTCCATCATTTGTCAAATTAGGTAATCATCGAATTGGTGTTGCAGCCCTTGGACTTGGATTTTTAGTCTTTGATTCACAAACTAAAAAATTAATAGCTGGTGAGTCTGAAGTCAAAAGTCCTTGGGTTAAAGATGTCGTTCGCTTGTTTAAACACAGTAATGGCTCATTGTGGTTTGGAACTCGGACGGGACAATTAATCTCAGTTTCTGGAAAGCATAGTTTTATGCCATTTCCAATCGGACAAAATAAAGTCAAATCAAGGATTAGGGCCATTTTTGAAGCGAAAAACGGAGATATATTAGTCGGTACGGATGGGGCAGGGTTATTTCAATTTAATCCAACTAATCAAAAGTTCCGTTCGGTATTTTATCAATCCTCCAATCCCTTAGCGCGCCAAAACATTGTCACAAGCATTACCCGCGATGCTTTGCAAAATTTATGGATTGGTACGGATAATGGAGTTTATGTGGTAGAGGGGGATGATTTTAGACGTTTTAGGCATATTCCTTCTAATCCAGATCCTGAGTTAGGTATTAGTTCATTCTCTGTAATGAGTTTGTTTACCGATTCAGATTTAAATACCTGGATTGGCACATGGGAAGCCGGTTTAAATATCAGTTTTTTCCAAAAGCCACGCTTTTCAGTTCTTCGCTATAAGCCCAATACGATACAAGGTTTATTAAGTAACAAAGTTTCCGCATTAGCAGCATCAGACGCTTCGGGGGTTTGGATTGGAAGTAATTTGGGTTTGTCATACTTTGATCACAAGAATCGCAAAATAAAACATGTCATTTACAAGGAATCGGCCAATATATTAAATGCAGCAGGAGATTTAGATGTGAATTTCCTAGAGGCAATGCCGAATGGCGAGGTCTGGGTTGGATTTTGGGGCAAAGGAGTGAATCATTTATCGGTGGATCAAAAACTAACTGATTATCCCTATTTGCCCGGTAGGCGTGAAGCAAATTTCAATTGCATTCTTCCATTTAAGAATCAGTTACTCTTAGGTACAGTTGGCCTAGGTGTCGTCGCATTTAATCCACAAACGAAAAAATACAGTGTTCCTTTTTCAAATTTAGGTGTCAAAACCTTTCAGAATCGTTCGATTTCAGATTTGGAATTAATTAACGGAACTAAACTATGGATAGCAACAATAGGCTCTGGGCTTTATATCTACGATCTGGCTAGTCAAGAGCTTACACATTTAGTTAAATCTACGGATCCACAAAGCCTTAGTTACAATCATGTGACGCAGGTATTTCAAGATAGGAAAAAGCGGGTTTGGGTGCTAACGAATGGGGGTGGCGTGAATTTATATCAAGCCGACAAACAAGTTTTTCGAGTTTTTTCTGTCAAAGATGGCTTGTCCAGCAATACGGTTCGCGGCGTCGTCGAGGATAGACAAGGTGACTTGTGGTTCACCACGACCAATGGTATTTCAAAAATGGATGGGAAAACTCTTAGGTTTATCAATTTTGAAGAAGCAGATGGGTTGCAGGGTAAGGAGTTTATGCCAAAGACGCTTGCTTCTAACAAACAGAATTGGTTATTTTTTGGTGGTGTCAATGGTTTGAATTATATGAAATCTGACAGCTTGCGCATGCGGTTAGATGTACCAGATGTATATGTAACTAATTTTAAATTGTTTAATCAAGTTGTTGAACCAGGTCAAGAAGGTAGCCCGTTGACATATGATATTAGTCGGACAAGCCGCATTACACTTCAGCCGGGACAGTCTGTTTTTAGCTTAGATTTTGTTGCTTTGGAATATCAAAGGCCTAAAAACAACCGCTATGCGTACTATTTAGATGGTTTTGAGAAGGATTGGAATTATGTAGGTACGACTAGGTCAGCCTCATATACGAACCTTTCACCTGGAACATATACTTTTAAGGTTAAGGCATCTAATTCGGATGGTGTTTGGTCTGAGAAGCCCACTGAATTAATCATCGAGGTCCTTCCCCCTTGGTACCGTACCTGGTGGGCCTACGTTACGTATGTAATGCTTTTGGCTGGAGCCATTTATCTGTTCATCCGGGAGATTAAAATTCGTGAGGCCTTTAAGACCGACATTCGAATGAAGGAAATCGAGAAGGAACGGATACGGGAATTGGAACAGGTAAAAACTCATTTTTTTACAAATATTTCACATGAGTTACGGACTCCATTGACGTTGATTATTAGTCCAATCGAAAAGTATTTCTTGCAAAATACATCCCTTTCAGGCGTGCAAGAAAAACGAATTTCTTCGGTTTATCAGAATGCGCAGAAATTATTAAGACTCATTAATCAGTTGCTGGATTTATCAAAAATTGAATCGGGAAAGCAGCACCCTATCATTGCGAAACATGATTTGATTGTTCAGTTAAATGGAATTATTCAGGGCTTTGAAAATTATGCCCATCAAAAACAAATTAAATTGACCTGGAAAGCTCCTAAACCTTCCTTGTTTGTCTATTATGATGCAGATATTGTAGAAAAATGTGTGAGTAATTTGTTGTCAAATGCCTTCAAACATACTCCTGAAGATGGGAAAATAGGAGTTTCCTTGGAGCTGGATTCCTTATTTGTAAATGGAGAAGAAGAGGTAAAGCAAATCCATATTCGTGTATTAGATACGGGTAAAGGTATTTCTGAGGAACACCTACCGCATATTTTTGATCGGTTTTATCAGATACCTGAATCCATCTCGGTCGTAGGCACTGGTGTAGGACTTTCACTTTGCAAGGAATTAGTTCATCTACATTTGGGTGATATTGAGGTCAAAAGTACATTAGGACTGGGAAGTGAATTTAGTTTTCATATTCCTGTACGTAGATCAGATTTCGATCCCGCATGGATTCAAGAAAAAGTTGCCCTTGTTGAAACTATAGATCTTGGAAAAACCATTGAACCATCGATTGAGAAAGAAAAGCAAATTTTATTGATCGTGGATGATCATACCGAGTTGCGCAAATTTGTAGCCGAAATTTTTGAATCTTCATTTCAAGTCATGGAAGCTTCCCGTGGGGAGGATGCGCTTGAGATGGCTTTGACGTATCTACCTGATGTCGTAATTACCGATTGGATGATGCCTGGCATGAGTGGTGTTAATTTATGCCGCGCGCTAAGGCAAAATCCCAAAACAAATCATATTCCGTTGGTTTTATTGACCTCAAAAAGCTCTCAGGAAAGTCAAATTGAAGGGATGCAGTCTGGCGCAGATGATTTTGTGAGCAAGCCATTTAATGCCGATATTCTTGAGATTCGCGTCAATAAATTACTAGAGACTAAAGAGCGTATTCGGAAAAATTGGCAAAAGCAGATGATTCAAGAGGAATTAAGTGCGGGTAAATTGCCTACCTTTGAAGATGCTTTTTTAGTGAAAGCCACGCAGTTGATAATTGCGAATTTAGGTAATGCCGACTTTGACGTAGAGGACCTCGAAAAAGGCCTAGATATGAGTAAAATGCAGTTATACCGGAAGTTGAAGATGCTCACATCCTTAGCGGCCAATGAGTTTATTCGATCTATCCGTTTGCAACAAGCTAAAGTGTTATTGGAAAATTCTACTTTTAATATATCCGAAATCGCATATCAAGTGGGCTTTAATGATCCAGCTTATTTTGCGCGCGCTTTCAAAAAACAGTATGGCAAATCGCCAAAGTCTTTCATCAAACCTACACATGAAGAAAATTAGTCTATTCATTCTTGTACTTTGTTCCTCATGGGGATTTTTAGCACATAAAACGTTACAGCAAGTTTCTATTTATCAACTGCCCGATGCACTGGCTTCGTATTTTTATGCGAATCAAGAGTATATCGTCCAACAATCCATTCGGCCTGATGTGCGCCGGAAAGACGATTCGCAAGAAGATGTTAAACACTTTTTGGATATGGATGCAGATCTATTTGGGCCGAATTACAAAACAGATATCCCACATGATTTCAACAAGGCGGTAAAAAAGTATAGTCTAGATAGTTTGCGAAAAGAGGGATTGGTTCCTTGGGAGGTTACACGTGTATATGGGCGATTAGTCCATGCTTTTAAGCACGAGATGCGCGATTCGGTATTGTTTTATGCGGCCGATTTGGGTCATTATGTGGCTGATGCCCACGTACCACTACATACCACAAAGAACCATGATGGCCAATTAACCGGACAAAAAGGCATGCATGTTTTGTGGGAAAGTTTAGTTCCTGAAGATCAACTGGCTTCGTATAATTTAAGTCAAGTAGATGATATTCAATACATCGCCAAACCCCAAGATTTTATTTTCCAAATTTTATTGGAGTCGCATGCGATGTTGCCCGCTATGTTTACCGCAGAAAAAGAGGTTCGTGCAGCTTTAGGAGAGGATGGCTCGTTTGAAATGGTTGAGAAATACGGACGTAAACAGCGTTATTATACAAAAGCATTTATCAAAGTCTATGGTGATAAACTTGGGGTATCGGTTCAAAAACGCATGTTAATGGCTTCAACGCGGGTTGCTTCCTTTTGGTATTCGGCTTGGAAAGATGCTGGTTCTCCTGCCTGGGTAAACCAAGATGCCACAGTGATGGCTCGTTTAGCAGAAGAACGTGTAATTTGGAAGAAAAATGCACTTTTATCCGCTGGGGCACTTATTTCCGTGAAAAGAAAATAGGATGGTTAAAGTGCTCTTACTTTCAGATACGCATAGTTATTTAGATCCTCGCTTAGATGAACATTTAAAAGCGTGTGATCAGATTTGGCATGCGGGTGATTGGGGTTCTGTTGAGCTCGCAGATAAATTAGCTGCGTATGGAAAACCGATTGCAGGCGTATATGGAAATATTGATGACCGGACGATTCGAAACATGTATCCTAAAATTCGCCGTTTCCGTTGTGAAGATGTCACCGTCGCCATGACGCACATTGCTGGTGCCCCATCAAATTACAAACCTGATGCCTTGGAGGCTTTTTCGAAGGGCTTACCGATGATTTTTGTCTGTGGCCATTCGCATATCTTACAAATAAAAAGGGATGCCAAACGCAATAATATGTTGTTTTTGAATCCAGGCGCTGCGGGTCAGCATGGCTTTCATGCGGAACAGACCGCATTGCGATTTAAAATAGAGGGAACACGGATTTTTGATATGGAGGTAATCCAAATGCCACGAATCAAAGTCAAGCTGACCGCCGAAGAAGCTAAGTTGATTCCTTAGTTTGCGACTTCAAAAGATTGAATATGTTCAAATACGCTCCCTTTTTGAAACGATTTTAAAATCCAGCCACCTCCAATCACATCATTCCCTTCATAGAATACAGCAGCTTGTCCCGGGGCTATTCCACTTACTTCGGCATGAAAGTCAACTTTGATTTTAGTTCCATGCTGGTAAATAACAGCATCCGTTCCTGCGTCTTTATATCGAACCTTAGTTACGGTTTCAATGCCCTCAGCAGGTATTTCTGCATACTTTTGGAGGTTTAGCTGGCCTACCCACATGCCCGTTCGGTTTAAATCTGCAATTTCACCAATCACAACTTCGTTTGTTTCCTTTCGAATTTCAATCACATAGGCCGGGAAACCAAAGGCTTTACCCAAGCCTTTTCGTTGGCCCACGGTATAAAACGGATAGCCCTCATGTTTCCCAATCACTTTCCCGTTTGGGTCAACGAAATTTCCGCCAGCTACTTCTGCTTCTAATTCGGGTAATCTGCGCTTTAAAAATCCGCGGTAATCGTTATCGGGCACAAAACATATTTCATAGCTTTCAGATTTATTGACCAAATCCACAAATCCTCGCTCTGTAGCCATCTCGCGAATACGTGCTTTAGTTAATCCACCCAAGGGTAAGATCGTACGCGCTAAGCTTGCTTGAGATACTCCCCAAAGCACATAACTTTGATCTTTTAGCGTATCTACACCTTTTGAAATGATATGACGTCCATTCTCTTCCCGAATTTGGGCGTAATGTCCTGTTGCAATAAATTCACAGCCTAATTGGTCCGCTCGCCTAAGCAAGGCATCCCATTTAATGTGCGTATTGCACATGACACATGGATTAGGAGTCCGCCCGTCCACGTATTCTTGGGTAAAGTAATCGATAACCGAATCACCAAATTCCTCGCGGATGTCTAAAATATAATGAGGGAAACCAAGAGATACTGCAATATGACGTGCGTCGTTGATGGAATCTAGGGAACAGCAGCCTGTTTCCTTTTTATCTCCTCCTGAGCTTGCATAGTCCCAGGTTTTCATGGTCATCCCGATGACCTCATACCCTTGTTCGTGTAATAAAACAGCTGCGACTGAGCTGTCGATGCCGCCGCTCATGGCGACTAAAACGCGTCCTTTTGATTCCATATTTCCTTACAGGTTCAAAGCCTGCCGTAAATTTTCCGCAAGTT
>JACCDK010938736.1_pt1 | contig 49581 bp, 36 predicted proteins | sample 7445871 | NCBI WGS metagenome assembly JACCDK01 (sample SAMN15323436, study PRJNA562643) | freshwater metagenome | isolation source: river surface water | place: USA:Blue River Watershed | collected 2017-08-15 | reverse complement strand
TCTACACCAGATGCAATTATTGTTTTCCAAAATGCTAAAATATTATTCGCTCCAGGAAAAGCATCAAATGCAGGTGGAGTTGCAACTTCTGGACTTGAAATGTCACAAAACTCTTTAAGATTAAGCTGGACTTCAGAAGAAGTTGACGAAAGACTTAAAGCAATTATGGCAAATATTCACGCTGCTTGTGTAAAATATGGTTCTGATTCTACTGGTTATGTTGACTATGTGAAAGGAGCAAATATTGCCGGTTTCGTTAAAGTTGCCGATGCAATGCTAGCACAAGGAATTGTATAAAACACAATTTTTTACTATATAATTAACCTTCTTTCTTTAACAGAAAGAAGGTTTTTTTATTGCAGTATATGAAAACCAATATAAATTCGTTTTATAGTATCTTTGTGATGAAATTTTACTGAAAAATGCTCAAAAGAATAGTAATCTTATTAGTTTTATTTTTTGCTTTTGTTGGTTATTCTCAAAATAATCAAAAGTGGCAGGGCTATTTTTCATTCAATCAAATTACAGATCTATCAGAAGGAGCCCAATATATATATGCTTCCTCCGAAAATTCTTTTTTTGCAAAAAACCTCAACACAAACGACCTTAAAACAACCACCTCAATAGATGGCTTAAAAGCAGAAACCATTACTGCTTTTTATCACAGTGATTCGGTTAACAAATCTTTTGTAGGAAACAGTAACGGATTACTATTGGTTGTAAATGAAGATGGCTCTTTTTTATACAAAACAGGGATTCGAGATGAAGTGCCCGTACCGGCAGGGATTAAACAAATTAATCATTTTTTAGAATACAACAATAACCTTTATATCTCCACAAATTATGGTGTTTCAACATTTGATTTAACCACTTTAGAATTTGGGGATACCTACTACATGGGCCCTTCGGGGAATTATATTTCGGTGAAACAAACCTGCATTTCCAACGGAAATATATATGCTGCAACACAAGAAAATGCTTCAGGTAGCGGTATTAGAAAAATAAGTATAAGCAACCCTTTTTTAAATGATTACAACCAATGGGTTGATATTTCGGGATTTTATTGGGAAGGAATTACTGCATTTAATAACCTAGTTTTTGCAGCACGATCTGATAATAAATTGATCAAATATGATGGGGCCAACTTTACGCAAGTAGCTCAATATTCTAATAAAATAGTTGACATTAGATCCAACACAAATCATTTAATTGTAACAACCTTAAATGAAGTCCATGTGTATGATAATAATTTGACTCAAGTATTTTATATCCAAAATACTCAAGTGCCTAATAATTCACCAACATTTACCTGTGCCATTGAAATTAATAACGAAGTATTTATTGGAACCACCGAATATGGAGTGTTAACCTCATCCATTACAAACTCAACTAATTTTGGTTTTTTACTCCCAAATGGTCCAATAAGCAATAAAGTTTTTAGAGCAAAAAAAGCGCCTAACAAACTTTGGGTAACTTATGGTGCATATGATAACTCCGCAGTTCCAACACCCGATGTGACTCCAAAACCAATTAGCACCTATACTTCTCAAACAGGCTGGGAAATAATTCCTTTTTCAGATTTGCTAGGTGCCGTGACACTTACTGATGTTATTCCAAACCCTAAAGATGAAAATGAAGTCTTTGTTTGTTCGTTTCAAAGCGGACTTTTGAAAATAAAAAACGGCGTTTTTTCGTTGTACAACGAATTAAGTTCTCCTCCAAATGGCCCTGAAAGTCAGCAATGGGTTCCTACAATTCCTAATTATACTTCGGTAAGAATAAACGGAGCCGCATTTGACGGGAAAAATAATTTATGGGTGACCAACTCTATTGTAAATAAGCCTTTAAAAGTATTAAAATCCAATGCAACATGGCAAACCTATGATTTTGTTAGCTTAATGGAAAATCCCTACTATGAAAGTTATGGGAAGATGGCAATTGACAAAAATGATACCAAATGGATTCCTTCATTTAGAGGAAATGGATTGATGGCATTCAATGAAAAATATAATAATAAATTTTTGAGAATTAAAACCGGAACCGATGGAAATCTGCCTTCCATTAGTGTCCGTTGTGTAGCTGTAGACAATAAAAACCAAGTCTGGATTGGAACCGCAAACGGATTACGAATCATTCCATCAGTGGATACTTTTGTCAATGAAGATGAAATTCAATCTAAATCAATAATTATTCTTGAAAATGATTTGGCACAAGAGTTATTTTATGACCAATTTATCGTAGACATTGCAGTAGATGGAGCCAACAGAAAATGGGTGGCTATTGCCGATTCTGGAGTGTATCTTGTATCTTTTAATGGGCAAGAAACCATTTACCATTTTACTAAAGAAAATTCACCATTGCCCTCAAATAATATCAACGATATTGAAATTGATGGAGCAACTGGCGAAGTGTTTTTTGCAACCGATAAAGGCCTAGTTTCTTTTAAAGGAACTGCTACCAATGCCATTGGCGACCTAAATTCGGTTTATGTATATCCTAACCCCGTTCGGCCGGAATACAATGGAACGGTAAAAATTTCTAATCTAACCAATAAAGCCGTTGTTAAAATAACTGATATTGAAGGTAATTTGGTTTTCGAAACCACTTCCGAAGGGGGTACAATAGAATGGGACACCACTGCATTTGGCAATTATAAAGTCGCTTCTGGAGTTTATATGATTTTGATTTCAGCCCAGGATGGCATTGAAACAACCATTAAAAAAGTAATGATAATTAGATAATTCCAATGTTGGTAAAAACCAAAGCAATCGTACTTTCCTCTTTAAAATACCAAGAAAAAAGCTTGATTGTGAAGTGCTTTACACTTTCAGATGGGTTAAAAAGTTACTTTGTGCCTAACGCCTATTCTGGTAAAAAATCAAATCAAAAAATTGCTTATTTCCAACCGCTTACACTACTTGAAATTGAAGCCAATCATAAAAATAAAGGCACTTTAGAACACTTTAAAGACATCAAACTTGCAACTGCCTTTCAAACTATTACTTCTGATGTTATTAAAAGTACGATTGTTATTTTCTTATCAGAAATGTTACACCATAGTATTCAAGAAGAAGAAAAAAATGAAGACCTATTTACCTTTTTAGAAACGGCACTTATTTGGTTGGACACGCATGAAGAAACATCCAATTTTCATTTAATATTACTTTTAGAAATAACAAAATTTCTAGGTTTTTATCCGGATATTTCCGATTTGGATGCAAAATTTTTTGCCATGGATGAAGGTGGTTTTTCCCCTTTTTTAGGAATCAATTGCCTATCAGAACACGAAACGAATTTGCTAAAAAAATTAATTGTGTTAAAATTTGATTCCAACCAGAGAGTCTTCAACGGAATGGAACGCCAATTGGTCTTAAACATTCTATTAAATTACTATTCGATTCATCTTGACGGATTTAAAAAACCAAAGTCTTTAGAGGTTTTAAAAGAGGTTTTTGCTTAAAAAAATCGAGAATTAGAAAAAACTTTTACATTTTTAGATAAAAGTAGGCGCTCTTTTGTCTATTTTTTATTCTCTTTTATCAAAATTCCTTACTTTCGCAATTCGATTTTTAGCAACCAAAATAATGAGCACAAAATTTACGGAATACAAAGGGCTTGAGTTGCCAACAGTGGCATCTGAAGTTCTAAAATTTTGGAAAGAAAAAAACATCTTTGAACAATCGGTAACTTCAAGAGAAGGGAATGCTCCATTCGTATTTTTTGAAGGGCCACCATCTGCAAATGGATTGCCTGGAATTCACCACGTAATGGCGCGTGCTATTAAAGATATTTTTTGCCGTTATAAAACCCAAAAAGGGTTCCAAGTAAAGCGTAAAGCAGGTTGGGATACACATGGTTTGCCGGTTGAGTTAGGAACCGAAAAAGAATTAGGAATTACCAAAGAAGACATTGGGAAAACCATCTCGGTTGAGCAATACAACGAAGCGTGTAAGAAAACCGTTATGCGTTATACCGATGTTTGGAATGACCTTACCGAAAAAATGGGATATTGGGTAGATATGGAAGATCCATATGTGACTTACAAATCCAAATACATGGAAAGTGTATGGTGGTTACTAAAACAAATTTACAACAAAGATTTACTATACAAAGGCTACACTATACAACCGTATTCACCTAAAGCAGGTACCGGATTATCTTCACACGAAGTAAACCAACCGGGTAGTTATAGAGACGTTACAGACACCACAGTAGTCGCTCAATTTCTTACAAAATCAGATTCTTTACCCAGCTTTTTACAAGGCTTTGGAGAAATTCACATATTAGCATGGACTACCACTCCTTGGACTTTGCCAAGTAATACTGCCTTAACTGTTGGACCAAAAATTGAGTATGTTTTGGTTGACACCTTCAACCAATATACCTTCCGTCCGGTGAAAGTTATTTTGGCTAAAAATTTGGTTGGAAAACAATTTGGAAAAACCTACTTCGAAACTTCAGAACCTTCTGATTTTGAAAATTTCAAAGAAGGAGATAAAAAAATACCGTTTCAAATTCTTGCCGAATGCAAAGGAGCTGACTTAGTTGGAATTCGTTATCAGCAATTAATGCCATTAGCGTTACCATATCAAAATCCAGAGAATGCTTTTAGAGTTATTTCTGGAGATTTTGTTACTACCGAAGATGGAACCGGAATTGTACATACTGCCCCAACATTTGGTGCTGATGATGCTAAAGTTGCCAAAGAAGCAACTCCCGAAGTTCCACCAATGTTGGTATTAGATGAAAATGGAAACGCTGTTCCTTTGGTAGATTTACAAGGAAAATTTGTAGAAGGACTAGGAAACTACTCTGGGAAATTTGTTAAAAACGAATACTACAACGATGGGGAAGCGCCAGAGCGTTCTGCCGACGTAGAAATTGCAATTCAATTAAAAGAAGAAAACAAGGCTTTTAAAGTCGAGAAATACATACACAGTTACCCACATTGTTGGAGAACTGATAAACCAATTTTATACTATCCGCTTGATTCATGGTTCATTAAAGTTACCGAAATTAAAGATCGAATGTTTGACCTGAATGAAACCATCAACTGGAAGCCAAAAGCAACCGGAGAAGGACGTTTTGGAAATTGGTTAAAAAATGCCAACGATTGGAATTTATCGCGTTCAAGATATTGGGGAATTCCATTGCCAATATGGAGAACCGAGGATGGAACCGAAGAAATGCTAATTGGGTCTGTTGAAGAATTATATTCAGAAATAGAAAAATCTATTGCTGCCGGATTCCAAAAAGAAAATCCATTTAAAGGGTTTCAGGTTGGAAACATGAGCGAAGCAAACTATGAATTGGTTGATTTACACAAAAATGTAGTTGACAACATTGTGTTGATTTCTCCATCTGGAAAAGCAATGAAACGCGAATCTGATTTGATTGATGTTTGGTTCGATTCGGGTGCTATGCCTTATGCACAATGGCATTATCCATTTGAAAATAAAGAATTAATTGACGAAAATAAAGCGTTCCCTGCCGATTTTATTGCGGAGGGGGTAGATCAAACGCGAGGTTGGTTTTATACCTTGCATGCTATTTCGACTTTGGTATTTGATAAAACAGCCTACAAAAATGTAGTTTCTAATGGTTTGGTTTTGGATAAAAACGGACAAAAAATGTCAAAGCGTTTAGGCAATACAATTGATCCGTTTGAAACTTTAGCCGAGTATGGCCCAGATGCTACACGTTGGTATATGATATCGAATGCGAATCCTTGGGACAACTTAAAATTTGATTTGGAAGGAATTGCCGAAGTAAGAAGAAAATTCTTTGGTACTTTATACAATACCTATTCGTTCTTTAGTTTGTATGCTAATATCGATGGTTTCAATCATTCGGAGCCTGAAGTTCCATTAAATGAAAGACCCGAAATAGACCGTTGGATCTTATCTGAACTGCATACTTTAATTAAGGAAGTGGATGGTTATTATGAAGATTATGAGCCAACCAAAGCAGCAAGAGCGATCTCTAATTTTGTACAAGAAAATTTAAGTAATTGGTATGTTCGTTTATGCAGAAGAAGGTTCTGGAAAGGCGAATACGGCACCGATAAAATTGCAGCATATCAAACCTTATACACTTGCTTACTAAATGTGGCAAAACTATCGGCTCCAATTGCTCCATTCTTTATGGATAAACTTTACAAAGATTTAACCCAAGCAACACAATTAGAAGATTTTGACAGTGTACATTTGGCAAAATTTCCGGTTTCCGTTGAAAACTTTGTTGATAAATCATTGGAAAGCAGAATGATGAAAGCGCAAACCGTTTCTTCGTTAGTTTTATCACTTCGAAAAAAGGAAATGATTAAAGTGCGTCAACCGTTGCAAAAGGTTATTATTCCTATACTTGACAACAATCAACGTGCTGAAATTGAGGCGGTTTCCGATTTGATTAAAGCAGAAGTTAATGTAAAAGAAATAGAACTTTTAGACGATGCTTCGGGGATTTTAGTGAAACAAATTAAACCAAATTTCAAGGCTCTTGGGCCACGATTTGGTAAAGATATGGGCTTGATTGCCAAAGAGATACAAGGTTTTTCGGCAGAACAAATTAATCAATTGGATGCCACAGGAGAACTAAGTATTGAAATATCAGGAAAAAGTATAATTTTAACATCCCAAGATGTAGAAATTACTTCTCAGGATATTCCGGGATGGTTGGTAGCTAATGCAAACGGAATTACAGTTGCTTTAGACATTACGATTTCTGAGGATTTAAAACAAGAAGGGATTGCAAGGGAATTGGTTAACCGAATTCAGAATATTAGAAAAGATTCAGGATTTGAAGTTACCGATAAGATTAAAGTTCAAATTCAGCAACAAGATGAATTGGAGCAGGCAATAAAAAATAATGAAGCATACATTATGTCGGAAACTTTAACCAAAGAGTTGCAATTTGTGGCTTCCGTTTCAGAGGGCATAGAAATAGAATTTGACGATATAAAAACAAAAATATTAATTTCAAAATAGAGCAAAGATGACAGATGAAAAAATGAGATACTCTGATGCCGATTTGGCGGAGTTCAAAGAAATTATCCTTGGCAAAATAGAAAAAGCACAAATCGATTTAGAATTGATAAAAAGTGCTTATATGAATGACTTAAACAATGGTACCGATGATACTTCCCCTACTTTTAAAGCATTTGAAGAAGGAAGCGAAACCATGAGTAAAGAAGCAAACTCACAATTGGCAATTCGTCAAGAGAAATTTATTCGTGATTTAAAAAATGCACTTTTCCGTGTTGAGAATAAAACCTACGGAATTTGTAAAGTAACAGGAAAACTAATTGGTAAAGAGCGTTTAAAAATAGTTCCTCATGCTACAATGAGTATTGAGGCTAAAAATTTACAACGTTAATATTTCCAATTTCAATACTACAAACGCTCTAAAAGAGCGTTTTTTTTTGGAAAAATAATGCTACTTTTGCAGCAATAAAACCATGAAAATGAAACTTAGAAATTCAGCGCTACTTATTGTTTTAATCTTACTAATTGATCAATGGTCAAAGATGTATGTTAAAACCAATTTTATATTGGGCGAAGAAGTGGAAGTTTTTAGATGGTTTAAATTATTATTTATTGAAAACGAAGGCATGGCCTGGGGGACAGTAATTCCGGGTGAATATGGCAAATTATTTTTGACTGTTTTCCGAATTTTTGCAGTTGGCGCAATAGGATATTGGCTTTGGGATGCTACTAGAAAAAACAGATCCAACTATCTAATTGTAGCGATTTGTTTAATTTTAGCGGGCGCCTTTGGTAACATCATTGATTCGGTATTTTACGGAATTATGTTTGACGATAGTCACCACCAAGTAGCTAGCTATTTCTCAAATAAACCCTACGGGACTTGGTTTCACGGTAAAGTAGTGGATATGTTTTACTTCCCATTTATTGAAGATTATATGGTGCCAAGTTGGGTGCCTTTTATGGGAGGAAAACAAATCACTTTCTTCAATGCTATTTTTAATGTAGCCGATTTTGCTATTTCAACTGGAGTAGGAATTTTAATTTTCTTCAACAAAAAAGCTTTTGCTCATTCCAATTAGTCTTAAAGGTGTATACGCTATCGGGCGTAACACAAAAATCTAATTTTATATCATCTGAAGTAACGTCCTTAATTTCAATTTCAGGAGGGAAAAAAGACAACCCAATTTTAATCGTTTCTGGTTTGCATTCCGATAAAAAAGCATCGTAAAATCCTTTCCCATAACCCACTCGATTCCCTTTTTCATCATAGGCTAAAAGTGGTACAAAAACCACGTCAATTTTAGAAACAGGCACCTCTATTCCATCTACTGGCTCGGGAATATTATAGGCGTTTTTTCTAAACTTGGTATTGTCTGTAAGCAAATAATGGCTCATTTTATGGGTTGCAAAATCACTTTTTGACACTACAATTTCTTTATCTTTTCCTGCTAAAATGGGTAAAATATATTCGGTGTCAATTTCATTTTGTTCTGCAATAGTTAGAAACAAATGAAAATAGGTGTTGTTCCAAATATCCAACGAATGCAATTGATTGGCAATCGCCAAACTTTGAGCCTCAATTAAATCGGGGGTTAAAACGGCTCGTAACGCTTTATATTTTTTTCTTAATTCGCTTTTAAACATAAAGTAAATATAGAAAAATTTGAATTTGTTTTGTGAAGAATTTAAAGTTAAATTTGTTTGGATTTAATAACGAATTCGTTCCTTACATACAATGAACAACCCTTCACTAGAACTTCAAATACAAACCTTACCCGATAATCCTGGGGTGTATCAGTATTATGATAAAGAAGGAAAAATCCTTTATGTAGGAAAAGCAAAAAATCTTAAAAAAAGGGTTGCTTCTTATTTTAATAAAGTCCATGACAATGCCAAAACCAATTTATTGGTTCGAAAAATTGTCGAAATAAAACACATTGTCGTTTCTTCAGAACAAGATGCCTTACTTTTAGAAAATAATTTAATAAAAAAACTGCAGCCACGTTACAATGTAATGTTGCGTGATGATAAAACCTATCCGTGGATTTGCATCAAAAAAGAACCGTTTTCTAGAATATTTCCTACGCGAAGAATGGTAAAAGATGGCTCTGAATATTTTGGGCCTTACACCAATTTCAAAACAGTAAATACCGTTTTAGAATTAATAAAAGAATTGTATCCGCTACGCACTTGCAATTACGATTTATCTGAAAATAATATTCTAAACCACAAGTACAAAGTGTGTTTGGAATACCATATTGGAAATTGCAAAGGCGGGTGTGAAGGTCATGAAACGCTTGAAAACTATCAAAAACAAGTGGATGCCATTCGAGAAATTCTTAAAGGAAATTTCAAAGAAAGCTTGCGTGGATTTAAATTAAAAATGCAGGAATTGGCTGCTGAAATGCAATTTGAAGAAGCCCAAAAAATTAAAGAGAAGATTGAAGTTTTAGAACAATATCAATCGAGATCTACCATATTAAACCCGAAGATTTCCAATGTAGATGTGTTCTCAATTATTTCTGATGAGGCTGTGGCCTATGTTAATTTTCTTCAAATTTCACATGGCGCCATCATCCGATCGTATACTTTAGAATTAAAGAAAAAACTAGAAGAAACCAATGAAGAGCTTTTAGAATTGGCTGTGGTGGAGCTTCGAGAGCGTTTTCATTTAACTTCAAAAGAAATAATTTTGCCATTCGCCTTAGATTTTGGAGACAAAATAAAAGTTACCGTTCCGCAATTGGGAGATAAAAAACAAATTTTAGAACTCTCCGAGCGCAATGCCAAATACTACCGAATGGATCAATTGAAACAAATCCAAATTGTAGATCCAGAGCGGCACACCAACCGAATTATGGCGCAAATGCAAAAAGATTTACGTCTTTCTGTGGAGCCACGACATATTGAATGTTTTGATAATTCCAACATACAAGGTACCAATCCGGTGTCGGCTTGTGTGGTTTTTAAAGACGGGAAACCATCTAAGAAAGACTATCGTCATTTCAACATAAAAACCGTGGAAGGTCCTAACGATTTTGCCTCCATGGAAGAGGTTGTATATCGAAGATACAAGCGCCTTTTAGACGAAAACCAACCCCTACCTCAACTAATTATCATTGACGGTGGGAAAGGGCAATTGTCTTCTGCGCTAAAAAGTATTGATGATTTAGGACTGCGCGGAAAAATTGCCATCATTGGTATTGCAAAACGATTGGAAGAGTTGTTTTATCCCGGCGATTCGGTGCCTTTGTACCTCGATAAAAAATCGGAAACGCTTAAAGTGATTCAGTATTTACGAAACGAAGCCCACCGATTTGGCATCACTTTTCACCGTGATAAACGTAGTAAATCCGCCCTTAATTCCTCTATTGAAACCATTCCAGGAATAGGTGAAAAGACCATGCAAACACTTATCACGCATTTTAAAAGTGTTAAAAGATTAAAATTAGCTACCGAAAAAGAAATTTCAGAAGTCATTGGTGTATCAAAAGCCAAAAAAATTTCCGACTTTTACCATAAAATAGACAATTAATATTTGCAGCGAATGTTTAAGGCCAACTTAAAATCTGTTTTCCCGCCCTTCACTTCACCCGCCAAAAATCGGGATTCATTGCTGTCGGGGCTAGCAATTAAAGGTCTTTTGAGTCTGCTTTTTATTTTTTCATTACTTAATTCTTCAAATACCTATTCTCAAGATTCTATAAAACGACCTAAAATTGGATTGGTTTTAACTGGTGGAGGCGCCAAAGGATTTGCTCATATTGGCGTTTTAAAAGTGCTCGAAAAAGCAGGAATAAAAATAGATTACATTGGCGGAACAAGTATGGGCGCAGTAGTAGGAGGACTTTATGCTACAGGTTATAGTGCCGCTCAAATTGATTCGATTTTTCATGATACCAATTTTAATGAACTCCTTACCGATTATACTCCAAGAGTAAATAAAAGTTTTTACGAAAAACGCAACGATGAATTGTATGCGATTACCTTGCCTTTTAAAAAATTAAGCATTGGCGTGCCAATTGCTTTATCAAAAGGGATTTACAATTATAATTTATTACATAAATTAACGCATCCCGTAAGGCATGTAAGAGATTTTAGCAAATTACCCATTCCGTTTTTATGCATCGCAACCAATATTGAAACGGGAGAGCAGCAGGTACTAAACCAAGGAAGTTTGCCTCAAGCTTTGCTAGCAAGTTCGGCCTTCCCATCACTTTTTTCACCCGTTGAAATTAATGGAAAAATATTAATTGACGGCGGGGTCTCCAACAACTATCCAATTGATGAGGTTCGCAATATGGGCGCCGATATCATTATTGGAGTAGACGTTCAAGACGATTTAAAAAGTCGAAATTCATTGAGAGAAGCAACCCAAATATTACTTCAAATTTCCAATCTTCAAGTAATGAAAGGAATGAAAGACAAAATAAGTAAAACCGATATTTACATAAAACCAGATATTTCAAACTATACGGTAATTTCATTTGATGAAGAAAACGAAATCATTCAAAAAGGGGAAGAAGCAACTTTAAAAGTAATAGATAAAATAAATAATTTATCACAAAACTATATACCTTCTCAGGTTAAAACACTTCAAAATAAAAGCGTGTATATAACAAATGTGGTCTTTAATGATTTAAAAGATTACACCCGCTCATATGTTATTGGAAAATTAGGTTTTAAAGAAGGAATGAAAGTGAGCTATGAGCAAATTAAAGACGGCATCAACACACTAAATGCAACCGGGAACTTTTCGGTAATTAATTATCAATTTAGAGAATTTAATTCGGGAGATGAATTAATATTATCCCTAAAAGAAAGTGATGTTAGTACCTTTTTAAAATTTGGTATCCATTTTGACGGACTTTTTAAAAGTGCTGCATTAGTAAATATTACCCAAAAAAAATCGCTGTTTAGAAACGACGTTATGTCATTAGATTTAGGCGTTGGAGATAATTTTAGATACAATCTCGATTATTATATCGATAACGGATTTTATTTTAGTTTTGGATTTAAATCTTATTTCAATCAGTTTAATAAAAATGTTTCTAATGACTTTAATGACGGACTCCTTTTCAATCAACTTGGAATCAATTCATTGAATTTAGATTATTCCGATTGGACAAATGCAGCGTATTTACAGACCATTTTTGCCGAAAAATTTTTAGTAGGCGCAGGTGTTGAATTTAAGCACTTAAAAATCGGATCAAAAACAATAGAAAACTACAATCCAATTTTTGAAAACAGTAATTACACCAGCGTATTTGGCTACTTAAAATACGACTCTTTAGATAATAAATACTTTCCAAAAAAAGGGTGGTATTTTAACAGTACGATTCAATCTTATTTATTTTCGTCGAATTACACCAATAAATTTAATAAGTATAATATTGCCAGTTCACAAGTTGGAATTACTCATACTTTTTATAAATTTATTAATTTAAAATTCGAGTCGGAGGCCGGAATGTCTTTTGGACAAAACAGTACTCGTTACTTGGATTTTTCACTTGGAGGGTTTGGATTTAACCCAATTAACAACATCCGATCATTTTATGGATATGATTTTTTAAGTATTACATCCAATAGTTATGTAAAAGCACTAGCCACATTGGATGTTGAATTTTATAAAAAAAACCATGTCAATTTCTCAGCTAATTATGCCAATTCAGAAGATAAATTATTTAATACGGGGAATTGGTTAGCAACTCCAAGATACTCGGGTTATGCAATTGGATACGGTCTTGAAACTGTTCTTGGTCCCATTGAAATGAAATATTCTTGGTCGCCACAATTACCAAAAGGATTTATTGGCTTTAATATTGGTTTTTGGTTTTAAAACCATAGAAATTTTCTATTTTCGTAAAAATATTAAACAAAAAAAGTATATTTGAACATATTAACATAAAACACACACTATGTCTATTTGGAGAGTTAAGCCTGTTTCTGCCTTTGAAGCAGATATGAAAAAAAGCGAATTAAAAAGAGTATTAGGTAAATGGAGTCTTACAGCAATTGGGATTGGCGCTATTATTGGTGGCGGAATTTTCGTGCTTACCGGAACTGGAGCCTACTATCATGCAGGACCAGCATTAGCATTATCATTTATTATTGCAGGTGTTGCCTGTGTTTTTGCTGCATTATGCTATTCTGAGTTTGCTTCAATTTTACCCGTTGAAGGTTCGGCTTATGCTTATGCCTATGGAACCATCGGTGAGCTTTTTGCATGGATAATTGGCTGGGGATTAATTCTTGAATATGCCATGGGATCGATGACGGTTGCCGTATCCTGGTCGGGTTATTTCAACAAACTCTTAAAAATGTTTGGCTTGCACCTTCCAGATTGGCTTACAAGTGATCCTGCTAGTTATACTGGAGAAGGTTTCTCTATGAATTTACCGGCATTTTGTATTGTTATTTTAGTAATCTCTATCTTAATTAAAGGTACTCAAAGTGCTGCCAAAGCAAATAATCTTATTGTAATGCTTAAAGTTTCGGCGGTGTTATTTGTAATTATCGCAGGAGCTTTCTTTATCAATACTGCCAATTGGCACCCATTTATCCCAGATGCAACCAGTATTGTTGATGCTACTGGACAATCCCATGAAGCATATGGTATAACAGGAGTAATATCTGGAGCAGCGGCAATTTTCTTTGCTTATGTAGGATTTGATGCCGTTTCCACTCAAGCGGGTGAAGCAATAAACCCGAAAAAAGATGTGCCTTTTGCAATTATAACTTCCCTATTAGTATGTACATTTTTATACATTTTGGTATCGTTAGTATTAACCGGAATGATGAATTATAATGATTTTAACCCACTAGGTAAATATCCAGAAGCGATAAAAGCACCCGTTGCTTATGCCTTTGATATTGCAGGTCAAGCTTGGGCAGGTTATGTTGTAACTATTGCTGCTACTGTGGGATTGATATCGGTATTAATGGTAATGATTATGGGTCAATCTAGAATATTTTTAGGAATGTCTAAAGACGGATTAATTCCGCCTGTATTCTCTAAAATTCATGAAGTAACAGGTACCCCTAAAACCAATTTATTGATTCTTGGAGCTGTAATAGCTGTAGTAGCTGCTTTTACTCCTATTAATAAATTAGCCGACATGACTAGTTTCGGAACCTTATTTGCATTCACTATGGTGTGTATTGCAGTATGGATTTTAAGAAAAAAACAACCTGAGTTAACAAGACCATTCAAAGTACCTTTCTTGCCTCTGATTGCTACTTGCGGAATTTTAATCAATACCTACTTAATGATTAATTTAAGTGTTGATGCGCAAATGCTATCTCTAGGATGGCTAGTAATTGGAATATTTATTTATTTCATTTACGGAAAAAGAAAAGCTAAATTAAATAATCCAGAATAAATAAATACAAACCCCAAAAGTCAACTTGATTTGACTTTTGGGGTTTTTTCAAATATTTGTTTTAATGAAAAATTGGGACAATTTACCGCTACTACTAAAATACCTCATTAAGAGAAATCCGGAATGAGTTGGTAAAATGTGCCATTAATTTATGTACTAATTACTTAATTTTTACATATTGAATTCTTTAATTACTAAATTTTGAAAAATGCCAATATATCACAAACTAGGGACCATTCCTCCCAAACGCCACATTCAATTTGAAAATCCTGATGGAGGGTTGTACTACGAACAACTTTTCGGAACTGAGGGATTTAGTGGTCACTCCTCTTTATTGTATGAGGTGCATCGTCCAACTCAAATAAAAGAAATTCTAAAATCGTATTCGGTTGAGCCTAAAATAGCAATCGGTAAAAACATAAAATCTTTATTACTAAAAGGGTTTGATTTAAAACCAGAAGATGATTTTTTAGACAGCAGAAAAGCCATGCTGGTTAATAATGATTGTACCATTGGATTAGCAGCGCCTAGAAAATCGCTAACCGAATATTTCTATAAAAATGCCGATGCCGATGAAATGATTTTCATCCATAAAGGAAAAGGGAAATTAAGAACCATGATGGGGAATATTTCTTTTGAATATGGAGATTATCTAATTATCCCACGCGGAATGATTTATCAAATACAATTTGATACCGAAGACAATAGATTGTTTTATGTAGAAAGTTTTGCGCCTTTTTATACTCCAAAAAGATATAAAAATGAATCAGGGCAACTTTTAGAACACGCACCATTTTGTGAAAGAGACTTTAAATTACCAACAGAATTAGAAACCCACCATGAAAAAGGAGACTTTTTAGTTAAAATGAAAAAAGAAGGAATGATGCATGAAGTAATTTATGCAACACACCCTTTTGGAGTTGTTGGCTGGGATGGGTATAATTTCCCTTATGGGTTTTCTATTCATAATTTTGAGCCTATAACAGGAAGAGTACATCAACCACCACCGGTGCATCAAACATTTGAAACAGGAACTTTTGTGGTTTGCTCATTTGTACCTCGACTCTATGATTACCACCCAAAATCAATTCCGGCGCCCTATAATCATAGTAATATCGATTCTGATGAAGTATTATATTATGTAGACGGCGACTTCATGTCTAGAAATAACATAGAACAAGGACATATTACTTTGCATCCAAAAGGGATTCCGCATGGCCCAGCTCCGGGAGCAATGGAACGAAGTATTGGAAAAACGTTAACCGAAGAATTGGCGGTGATGGTAGATACGTTCCGTCCGTTAATGGTTACTGAAGAAGCCATGGGAATAGACGATGGGAAATATTATAAATCGTGGGTAGAATAAATTAATAATGGCAACTTTTTCGAAGCCATAATTCGAAAATAAAAAATATATAACTATGTCAAAAGAAGTAAAATCCGTAGAATACGGACTAGAAAAAATATTTAGTGGTGCTCAAGATTTTTTACCACTTTTAGGAACCGATTATGTAGAGTTTTATGTAGGTAATGCAAAACAATCGGCACACTATTATAAAACAGCATTTGGTTTTCAATCGTATGCTTATCGCGGTCTAGAAACTGGATCTCGTGATGCAGTAAGCTATGTTTTAAAACAAGATAAAATTCGTTTGGTATTAACGACTCCCTTAAATAGTGCTTCTCCAATTAATGAGCACTTGCGCAAACATGGAGACGGAGTGAAAGTGGTAGCGCTATGGGTAGAAGATGCAACTTCTGCGTGGGAAGAAACTACAAAACGCGGCGCAAAATCATTTATGGAACCAACCGTTGAGAAAGATGAAAATGGAGAAGTAATTCGCTCTGGAATATATACTTATGGTGAAACGGTACACATTTTTGTAGAAAGAAAAAATTACAATGGACTATTTCTACCTGGGTTTAAAGAATGGAAATCCGATTACAACCCCGATTCATTAGGATTAAAATTTATTGACCATATGGTTGGTAATGTAGGCTGGGGTGAAATGAACCAATGGGTAAAATGGTACGAAGAGGTTATGGGATTTGAAAATTTCTTGTCTTTTGATGATACCCAAATTCATACCGAATACTCTGCATTAATGAGTAAAGTAATGTCTAATGGTAACGGAAGAATTAAATTTCCTATAAACGAACCTGCAAAAGGAAATAAAAAATCTCAAATTGAAGAATACTTGGATTTTTATGAAAGTCCGGGCGTGCAGCATATTGCAGTTGCCACAGACGATATTATAAAAACAGTATCTGGATTAAAAGCAAGAGGCGTAGAATTTTTACCTCCGCCACCACAAGCGTATTATGATGATATTCCAAGACGACTTGGTGTTCATATGGATATGATGAAAGAGGATATTAAAAAACTGCAAGAACTTTCAATTTTAGTCGATGCTGATGAGGATGGTTATTTGTTGCAAATTTTTACAAAACCTGTTGAAGATAGACCAACTTTATTTTTTGAAATAATTCAAAGAATGGGGGCAAAAGGATTTGGAGCAGGTAATTTTAAAGCACTTTTTGAATCAATTGAAAGAGAACAAGCATTAAGAGGAACTTTGTAAATTGCTAATTTTATTAGAAAATTATTATAATATATCGTTGTAGTAACGATATTATTAATAAAAATATGTTAAAGTTGAATTTTTGCTGAGAATAATCTAACAACTTTTCTATCTTTGTACCAACAAAAAAATTGAAGGAGTGGTTTCCATTAATTTTTTATATAAATTTTCATAATTTATAGTTTTTAGGTTGGTTAATAGTACAAAAACTCCATCATAAATTTGATGGAGTTTTTTTGTTTTAATATATTTGGAACAGAAATTGCTTTATTATAGGTAAGCCCTAAATACTATTTCCTATGAAAAAAATAATTGTACTTGCCCTTTTTTTCCTCACTGTAAGTTTTGACACCCTCCAAGATACAGCATTTGATACTGGCGAATGGTTTAAATTTAGAATCCATTATGGAATGGTAACCGCTGGGTATGCCACTCTTGAAGTAAAAGAAGCTGTAAAAAATAACAAGAAAGTATACCACGCCGTGGGAAGAGGTTACACTACCGGAATGTCTAAATGGTTTTTTAAAGTAGAAGACAATTATGAAAGCTATTTTGATAAAGTTACTGGCAAACCCTACCAATATGTTCGAAAAATAGATGAAGGCGGTTACACTAGAAATGAAGAAGGTTTTTTCAATCAAGATAAAAACACCATTTTAGTTAAAGATTTAAAAAACAATACCAGTCAGTCTTTCAATACTCCAGAGCACATTCAAGATATTGTTTCCACTTTTTATTATTTAAGAAAACATCCTAATGTTGATAAATTAAAAATTGGCGAATCAATAGCAATAGACATGTTTTTTGATCAAGAAACGACAAAATTTAAGTTAAAATATGTTGGAAAAGAAGATTTAGAAACTAAATTTGGCATTGTTCCTTGTATGATATTTAGACCATTAGTTCAAGCAGGACGGGTTTTTAAAGAACAAGAAAGTGTAACGGTTTGGGTTTCAGATGATGCCAATAAATTACCTCTTCGAATTAAAGCAAGTTTAGCCATAGGATCTTTAAAAGCAGATTTAGAATCATTCAAAGGATTATCAAATCCATTTACCATAAAAGTTACCCCATGACACCAGATACATCCAAATTAATATCCGAATTAGAAAAAAAATTTGATGCAATAAATCAAAAAACTGATACACACCTTGAGGGGTTGCTTTGGTCTAAACCAATTACCTATTGGGATTATATCCAAACCGATGCTTTATTAAATCTACAAACTCAAAGAACTGTTTTGCCTGACGAAATGGTCTTTATTATGTACCATCAAGTAAATGAATTATTATTCAAAATGATACTTTGGGAAATAGATCAAGTATGCAACATAGATAAGCCAGAAACCCATTTTTTTGCTGAAAAATTAATGCGAATAAGCCGCTATTTTGATATGTTAACCACTTCATTTACTATTATGGGTGATGGAATGGAAGTAGATCAATACATGAAATTTAGAAATACGCTAACTCCAGCAAGTGGTTTTCAAAGTGCGCAATATCGATTAATTGAATTTGCTTCAACCGATTTAATAAATTTAATTGACCACCGATTTAGAGCTACTATTGATCGCAATACACCTTACTCTCATGCCTTTGAACATTTATACTGGCAGGCAGCAGGGAAAGATTATAAAACGGGAGAAAAGTCTTATTTGATTCTTGAATTTGAAAGAAAATACAAAGCCGAATTTCTACGCTATATGGAAGAACATAACACTAGTAATCTTTGGCAAAAATTCAAACAACTTCCGGAAGCCGATCAAAAAAACACCGAATTGATTGCTGCCATGAGACACTATGACAAAACGGTTAATATTACTTGGGTTATGGGGCATTTAAATGCCGCAAAAAAATATATTGAAAACGGTCAAGGATCTGGAGAAGCAACTGGAGGAAGCGATTGGAAAAAATACATGCATCCAAAATACCAAAGAAGAATTTTCTTTCCTGAATTATGGAGTGAGGAAGAATTAAAAAATTGGGGAGAAAATTGTTAAAGTAAAACCGGCATTTTGAAAAAAATTGCATTTCTTTTTTGTGTAGTAATAGCGCTAACTTCTTGTAAAAATTCGCAAGAAGATTTTGTTATTGAAGATGCCGAACCTCAAAAACCAATCGTTGATTTTGGGTTTCATTATGACGAATTTAATGTGCATTACGACACCATTCAAAGTCAAGATACTTTTGAAAGGATTCTAAAAAAACAAAATCTTAACGGAAGAAAAGCTTCAGAAATTATTCGAGTTATAAAAGATTCGTTTTCTACTAGTGTTCGTTTCAAACGTCCTTATGTATGTTTACGAACTAAAGACAAATACCATAAATTACAGTATCTTATTTACCAACCTACTCGTTTAGATTACTACCTTATTGATTTAAGCGATTCAATTATTGGATATAAAAAAACAAGACCACTTACTTTTAAAGTTCGAACTGTGGCAGGTGAACTAACCGGCTCATTAACCCAAACTTTAAGAAGTATGAAAATAGAACCTACACTTTCGGGCAGGTTGACCAAAGTTTTTGCATGGTCTATTGACTTTTTCAAATCTAGAAAAGGCGATAAATTTGCCTTGAGCTTTACCGAAAGATATATTAATGATACCGTTTATGATGGCGTTGATAGTTTAAGAGCGGCATTTTTTGAATACAAAGGAGAAAAAATTTATGCCTTCCCATTTGCTCAAGAACGAAATGGAAAAACAGATTATTACGATGAAAACGGTAAAGCATTAAAAAACTTTTTCTTAAAAGCACCGCTTAAATTTGTAAATATAACCTCTCGTTTTACTAAAAACAGATTCCACCCTGTACAACTTATTTGGAAAGCCCATAAAGGGACTGATTATGCTGCACCTACGGGCACACCTATAATGACCACGGCGGCAGGAGTGGTAGAACAAGCAGGTTATACCACTGGAAACGGAAATTTTGTAAAAGTAAAACACGACAAAACCTACTCCACCCAATACCTTCACATGTCTAGGATTTTAGTCCGCAGAGGGCAACGTGTAAAACAAGGAGACATAATTGGAAAAGTAGGAAGCACCGGATTGGCCTCGGGACCTCATGTGTGTTATCGATTCTGGAAAAACGGAGTTCAAGTAGATGCTTTAAAATTAAAATTACCAAATTCTCAAACTATGGAGGGAAGAAATTTACCTCGATTTAAAGAAATCATGCGTCCACTAAAAAGAGAATTAGATAGTGTTGCCGAAATTACTTTTAGAAAAAAATCCTAATCATAAAAAGTATCAACTACATCGTTTGCATTTATTAGTATCGTATTTTATTAATCATTTGATAACTTTTTATGTATTCTTTTATCTAATTTTGTCCCTCAAATAAAAAAAGAATGGCTTTACCAAACACCAATCCAACTAATACACAAGCTTGGCAAAATTTAAAGAATCATTATTCTAAAATGGAAAACAATTCCATTAAAGAGCTTTTTCAAAATGATGCACAAAGAGCTGCTAATTTTCATCTAAAATGGAATGATTTTTTAGTTGATTATTCTAAAAACAACATCACTTCTGAAACTATTGATTTGCTTTTGCAATTGGCCGAAGAGGTGCAATTAAAAAAAGCAATTGAGCAATGTTTCAATGGAGAATTGATTAATCAAACCGAAAATCGTGCAGTTTTACATGCTGCATTACGAGCTCCAAAATCGGCTTCATTTATCGTTGATGGGAAAAATGTAATGGAAGAAGTATATGCGGTGAAAAACAGCATTGCAAAATTTTCCCATGAAGTTATTTCGGGAATAAGAACGGGTTACACAGGCAAACCTTTTACCGATGTGGTAAATATTGGAATTGGAGGGTCCGACCTAGGTCCAGCAATGGTAGTGGAAGCGTTACAATATTATAAAAATCATTTGAACGTTCATTTTGTTTCCAATGTAGATGGTGACCATGTAAATGAAATCATAAAAAAAGTAAATCCTGAAACCACTCTTTTTGTGATTGTTTCAAAAACTTTTACCACGCAAGAAACACTTACCAATTCGGAGACCATTAGAAGTTGGTTTTTACAATCTGCTAAACAAGAAGATGTAGCCAAACATTTTGTTGCCGTTTCAACAAATATTCAAAAAGTGACCGAATTTGGAATAGATGCCAACAACATTTTCCCAATGTGGGATTGGGTTGGAGGGCGATTTTCGCTTTGGTCTGCCGTGGGATTATCAATAAGTTTGGCTGTTGGTTTTGATAATTTTGACAAATTATTAAAAGGTGCGAATCAAATGGATGAGCACTTTAAATCAGCTTCTTTCGAAAAAAATATTCCGGTATTATTAGCATTAATAAGCATTTGGTATAACAACTTTTTCGATGCCGAAAGCGAAGCGATTATACCTTATACTCAATACCTTCAAAAACTTGCACCTTATTTGCAACAAGGTATCATGGAAAGTAACGGAAAAAGTATTGGTAGAGATGGGAAGGCGGTGAATTACCAAACCGGAACCATTATTTGGGGTGAGCCAGGAACCAATTCGCAACACGCGTTTTTTCAATTAATTCACCAAGGAACTAAATTAATTCCTACCGATTTTATTGGGTATGTTTCACCTCTTTATGGAGATCAAGAGCATCATAATAAATTAATGTCTAATTTTTTCGCACAAACTGAAGCTTTGCTAAATGGAAAAACTCCAGAAAAAGTGCAAGAAGAATTTGACAAACAAGGAATAGAAAAAGCAAAAGCAGATTATTTAAAACCTTTTAAAGTATTTACAGGTGACAAACCTACAAATACTATTCTTATTGATAAGCTAACTCCGGAAAGTTTAGGAAGTCTTGTTGCTATGTACGAACACAAAATATTTGTACAAGGAATTATCTGGAACATATTTAGCTACGATCAATGGGGGGTTGAGTTAGGAAAGCAATTAGCCAACTCTATTCTGGATGAAATTAATAATAATAAAGTAGCTAAACACGACAGTTCTACTACTTTATTGCTAAATCATTTCTTAAAGAAATAAAGATTTATACAACATAAAATAAACAACCTCAATATTAAATACTAGTATTGAGGTTTTTTTATTAATTTAATTGATTTATTAGCAATAATATTAAGAATTTATAAAATTCAATTATTGATTATCAATAATATATATATAATCATTTTGTTAACATTTATTTAACATATATAAAATAAATATATGTGAAATTTGCAAAAATTTAAACAAAAACAAAAACATGAAAAAAATCACATTGAATTTATTCTCTATGATGTTTCTTTTAATGGCTTCGGCAGTATTTTCTCAAGGAAAAGTAAAAGGAACTGTATTAGACAATGAGCTTAAAGGTGCTCTACCAGGCGTAAATGTTATTGTTAAAGGTTCTACAACAGGAGCTTCAACAGACATTGATGGTAAATTTACATTAAATACTACTGCTGCTTCAGGTCAAGTAGTAATTTCTTATGTAGGATTTCAAACTCAAACAGTTAACTTTAAAGTTAGCAAAGGAGAAACAGTAGATTTAGGTACTATTAAATTAGTTTCTAACTCTAACCAATTGGAAGATGTTGTTGTAAAAAGCAGTGTAATTGACGTTGCTAAAGACAGAAAAACTCCTGTTGCGGTTTCTACTATTAGAGCTTCAGAAATTCAACAAAAATTAGGTAACCAAGAGTTTCCTGAGATTTTAGCAAATACTCCTTCTGTTTACGCAACAAAAGCAGGTGGAGGATTTGGTGATTCAAGAGTAAATATTCGTGGTTTTGACCAAAGAAATATTGCTGTAATGATTAATGGAGTTCCTGTTAATGATATGGAAAACAGCGCTGTATACTGGAGTAACTGGGCTGGATTGTCTGATGTAACTTCTTCTATGCAAGTTCAAAGAGGTTTAGGATCTTCTAAATTAGCTATTTCATCTGTAGGGGGTACTATCAATGTAATCACAAGAACTTCTGATATGAAAGAAGGTGGTTCTATTTCTACATCTGTAGCTAATAACAACTACTTAAAAAATGCTGTTTCATACAACACAGGTAAAATGAAAAATGGTTTATCTGCATCTGTTTTATTAAGCCAAACTTCTGGTGAAGGTTATGTTGATGGAACTAAATTTGCTGGTGCTAACTACTTTATTGCTTTAGGTTATGAATTTAGCCCGAAAAGTGATATCCAATTTACATTTACTGGTGCGCCTCAATGGCATAATCAAAGATCATTTGCTCCAACAATTGCAAACTATATTAAATATGGTCAAAATGGTGAGCCAAATATTAGATACAACTCAGACTGGGGTACTTTAAATGGTGAAGAATACAGTTTTAGAACTAACTTTTACCACAAACCTGTAATGTCTTTAAACTGGGATTATAAAATTAATTCAACTACTAAATTATCTACTGTTGTTTATGGTTCATGGGGCCGTGGAGGAGGAAGTAATGGTGCTGGTGGAATTAGAGGAAACGCATTTAGCTCAGATGTATTAAGAAGAGCTGATGGTTCTATCAATGTTGATTTAATCCAAGGCTGGAATAGTGGTGAGCAAGCAGTTACTATTGGAGGTACTCCATATGTAAGAGCTCAAAATGCTGCTGGTTTTTTCCAAAATAGTAGTGGTTCAGGAAGAACCGGTGCTGGAACACCTGCTTCACCATATGTTTATAGTAACTTAACTGGTATTTCTAAAATATCTTCTATCAACTCTCACAACTGGTATGGTGGTGTTATTAATTTGAATAAAAAAATTAATAGTAAAATGACTTTAGATTTAGGTATTGATGCTAGAACTTACAGAGGTATTCACTATCAAAACATTAATGATTTATTGGGCGCTGATAACTATTTTGATAACAACGATAAAAACAATCCAAATAGAATATTATCAAACACCTACCAAGCAGAACCTAATTTAAACCCATTTTTTAGTTTAGATTATCAAACAGCTAAAATTAACTACAATAATGACGGTGTAGTAAATTGGTATGGTGCTTTTACTCAATTTGAATATGCTACTGAAAAATTAACTGCTTTTGTACAAGGAGCTGTTTCTAATCAAGGATTTAAAAGAGAAGATTACTTTTTATATTTAAATTCTGATCCATTAGCATCTACTGAATTTAAAAATATATTAGGTGGAAACATTAAAGGGGGTGCAAACTACAACATTAATGAGCACCACAATGTATTTGCAAATGCTGGATACTACTCAAAACAACCTTTCTTTAATGCGGTTTATCCAAACAATGCATCTAAAGTAAATGAAAACTTAACAAATGAAAAAGTAATTGGTTTTGAGGCTGGTTACGGATATAGATCAAGAGTATTTAATGCAAATCTTAACTTATATCACACAACTTGGAAAGATAGATTCCAAAGAACTTCTGATAATGCTGCAACTAATCAAGGTGGATACTACGATTTTGCTGGAATTACACAAGTCCACTCTGGTGTTGAGTTAGATATGACTGCTAAATTAGATAGATTGAAATTAAACGGAATGGTATCTTATGGTAACTGGGTTTATCAAAATGATATTACTGGTAAAAGATACGACGTGGCTAATAACGAAATTAGCGGTGGTACAGTTACAACATATTATGTAAACGGAACTAAAGTAGGTGATGTAGCTCAATTTACTGCAAGTGCAGGAGCAAGTTATGCTATCTTTAATACATTAAGTGTTGATGCAAACTATAGAATTGCAGATAATTTATACGCAAGTTTAGATCCAACAAAACAAACTTCTGCTACGAATCTTGGAACTTTAAAATTACCTTCTTATGGGTTAATGGATGCTGGTGTTTCATTTAAAATGCCTGTAGGTAAAGACAAATTAGATTCAGTAAATTTCAGATTAAACATCAATAACGTATTGGATACTGTATATATTGCTGAAAGCAGAACAAATACTTTTGCTAAAACAAGAGCAGATTTTGCTACTGACGCAGCATTCCAAACTTATGAAAATACTTTATACAAAGGTTTAGACCCAAGTAACCAAGTATTCTTCGGATTTGGAAGAACATGGAACTTTGGAATTACTTATAATTTCTAATAGGTACCTTTCCTAATATTTAAAACCTCTTCTTAACCGAAGAGGTTTTTTTATTCTGTTTTTTCTGTATATTTGTTAAAACAAAACAAAATTATATGTACGCGTTTATTCAAAAATTTCACTCTGGTTGGGCTTATTTAGCGCTTTTATTATTAGTAATAACAGTTCTTAATTCGGTATTAGGAATGGTTTCAAAAAAGGAGTTCTCTTCTAAAGACAGAACAATTGCTTTACTTGGATTGATTTTTTCTCACGTTCAATTACTTGTGGGATTGGTACTTTATTTTATTTCACCACTTGGTAAAGCAGGTTTAAGTGAAATGAGTAATGCAGCTATTCGACTTACAGCTCTAGAACATCCGCTAATAAACATAATTGCAATAGTTTTCATAACAATTGGTTGGTCTAAACATAAAAAAGCAACTACAAGCGAAGCAAAATTTAAAACTATTTCTATCTTTTATGGAATAGGTTTATTGCTAATTTTGGCCAGAATTCCTTGGCATTTATGGTTCTAATTAATAAATTCTATTGGGTCTATCCTTAGACGAAAAGAATCAATATTAAATTGAAACACATCAAAGATGAAAAAAAGAATTCCAAAACTTCTTGTACTATTTATTGTGCTTATAGGCACCAGTTTCTTTGCACAGTCCATTCTAATTGGGAAAAAAGATACTAAAACAATAAGTAAAGATTCGGTTAAAAAAGTAAAACTTTCTGAGAAAGATTTAGCTATAGCTGATTCATTAGCAGCTAATAAAGATAAATTTAAGCCCTACAAAAAAACAGCTAGAGCTTCTTATTATGCTAATAAATTTCATGGGCGTCGCACTGCAAGCGGAAGAGTCTATGATATGAATAAACTTACAGCCGCACACAAAACTTTGCCATTTGGAACCAAAATAAGAGTTACCAATATTTCAAACGGAAAGACGGTTGTAGTAGAAATTACCGACAGAGGGCCATTTGTAAGAGGGCGTGAAATTGATTTATCTAAAAAAGCATTCTTTACCATTGCATCAAGCAGTGGCGCAGGTTATATAAATGTTTCGCTAGATATTTTACAAAACTAGTTTACCAGGTTTTAAAGGGATGTAAACTAAGATAGGAGTTGTAATAGCGAATGTCTCCCGTTACTTCTTCCCCTAACCAATTTGGCTTTTCAATGTTTTCATTTTCATTTTGGAGCTCTATTTCGGCCAAAATTAATCCCTGGTTTTCTCCCTGAAATACATCAATTTCAATGATGTGATTCCCATATTTAACTTCATATCGGGTTTTTTCAATAGCCCCTTTTTCACATAATTGCAAAAGCGATTGAGCCTCTTCAAATGGAATTTCTTTTTCCCATTCCATTCTAGAAAGACCACTTTCATTGCCAGCTCCTTTAATCGTAATAAATCCTTTTTCGCCTTTTATTCGTACGCGCACTGTGCGTTCCGGATTGGAGTTAAGATAGCCTTGAGCAATGCTGTGTTGCTTGAAAGACTCTGAAATAAAATCCATTGAAGTAACTAAAAATTTACGTTCTATTTCAATCATAATTCCAACTATTTGCATCAAAAATACTATTAAAAAACTAAATTTGTAGTATGTCTGAAGAAAACATATTGCGCAAAATTATCCATGTTGATATGGATGCATTCTATGCTTCTGTAGAGCAAATGGACAATCCTGAACTTAAGGGTAAACCATTGGCCGTAGGCGGAAGTGAAGTACGCGGTGTGGTCTCTGCAGCTAGTTATGAAGCACGTAAATTTGGAGTAAGAAGTGCTATGAGTGGCATTCAAGCTAAACGCAATTGCCCCGAACTTATCTTTGTAAAACCTCGCTTTGAAAGGTATCAAGAAATTTCCAAGAAGATTCGGAAGATATTTTTGGATTATACCGACTTAGTAGAACCACTTTCCTTAGACGAAGCCTATTTGGATGTTACTCAAAATAAAAAAGGAAATCCCAGCGCCACCCTAATTGCTCAAGAAATAAGAAAACGAATTTTTGAAGAAGTAGGGTTAACCGCTTCTGCAGGTATTTCTATCAATAAGTTTGTGGCGAAAATAGCAAGTGATTACAATAAACCTAACGGACAAAAAACGGTAAATCCAGATGAAGTAGTAGATTTTCTAGAACAATTAGACATTAAGAAGTTTTACGGCATTGGGAAAGTCACTAAAGAAAAAATGTACCAACACGGAATATTTACAGGTAAAGACTTAAAATCAAAATCAAAAGAATACCTAGAACAGCATTTTGGCAAAAGCGGAAAATTTTATTATAACATTGTAAGAGGCATTCATAACAGCGAGGTAAAAACAAATCGCGTATCGAAATCGGTTGGTGCAGAACATACTTTTAATGAAAATTTAACCTCGGAGATTTTCATGCTGGAAAAATTAGAACGCATTGCTGCCGAGTTAGAAAGGCGATTAAAAAAATATTCTATATCTGGTAAAACAGTTACTTTAAAAATAAAATACAGCGATTTTACAACCCAAACACGCAGTAAAACCCTACCATATTTTATTTCTGATAAAGGGTTGATATTTGAAACGGCCAAAGAATTATTATACCAAGATCGCATGAAAGAATCGGTACGATTACTGGGCATCTCCTTGAATAATTTAAATACCGAAATTAAAAAAACAGTCGTTGTGCAATTGCGATTTGAATTTTAAAACTGATATCAAAATTATTTTTGCATAAAATGTAAAACACGCTTCCTTTTTTTTACTTTTGACGAGAAATTCATATTTTTTTTGAACCGATAAACAAAGCTATTTAAGACAACCCAATTCTAATTAAGGTTCATGAACCATAGCAAAAAAGTAATCCTATTTATTTTATTGGTCACAAGCATTCAGCTGATTTTATCTGTTTTTTCAAAAGAGATTGGCGCCTATTATCCTTATTTTAAAAATGTGAATTTAATCTCGGATATAATAGTAAAAGAGAAAACTAAAAAAGGCGCAATTAAAACAAAGCCGCATTCTAAAACTGCAATATTAGAAGGATTTGTAATCAATGAATTTGATGCCTATCAAAAGAAAAACACACTCGTTCGCTTTAATGCAGATACTTTAGCGCCGGCTTTACCAAAAATTAGCCAAAAACTTATGCAACTTGCAGAAGGTAAAAAAGTTAAAATTAGAATTGCATGGTTTGGAGACAGCCAAATAGAGGGCGATTTTATCACTCAAAATGTCCGTGAGCAACTACAAAATTATTTCGGTGAACAAAAAGGAGTTGGTTATGTGCCAATATCTTGCGTTTCATCCGATTTTAGAAGAACAGCCAAAGTTTTTACTAGCGGAGATTTTAAAGTTGATAATTTTAAAAAACAAGAACATGGCTCTGGATTGTTTTTATCAGGGTATTCTTTTTACAGCTCTAATTTAGAAGTTGATTTTAGAGACAATGTGAAGAAAAATAGTACACAAGCAACACAAAAATGGCTGCTTTACGGAAAAGGAGATACCATTGTTGTAAAAATTAATGATTCTGTTAGAAAATTTCCTGCCAACTCCGAATTCAACCGTGTTTTAGTTGGAAGCGGAACCTCAAGCAAAGCCAAGTTTACCGTATATGCAAAGCATACACCCATTTACGGGGTTAGTTCTGAGCCACAATCGGGAATAGTATTAGATAATTACTCTTTCCGAGGAATTACAGGAGTAGAGCTTAAAAAAATAAACAGTAGTTTATTGGCAGAATTGGATAAGTCAGGGTATTATGATTTAATTGTTTTTCAATATGGAGTGAATTTAATGTTCCAACCTAATGACACCAATTACGATTATTACTATCGAGGGATGCGCCCTGTTATTAAAAAATTTCAAAACAACATGCCTAATACGGAGTTTTTATTATTTAGCTGTTCGGATAGGGCTTTTAATTATGACGGACAATGGAAAACTGCCATCGGAATTGATTCTTTAATTCAAACACAGGCTCGTTTATCTTATGATACCAACATTCCGTTTTATAATTTTTATAAATCAATTGGTGGCAACGGAACTATTGTAAAATGGGCTGACAGCATCGTTCAATTGGCAAATAAAGATTATATTCATTTTAACTTTAGGGGAGCAAAAGCAGTAAGTAAAACCATTTTCAAGGCCCTAATAAGTGATTATCAAAAAGCAGTAGCTTATAAAAAATCTAAGCTGCCGGTTTCTCAGAAAACAACAGTAAATGAAAAAGAAACTGTTAAGCTAAAACAGGATACTCCAAAAATAAAAACACCAAAGGCACCTGTTAGTAAGCCTAAAGAAATAAAAGTAACAAGTCCGAAAACACCATTAATAAAAGCCGACTCTATATGATAGAAATAGATTGGAATAGCGTAAAAAATCAGCTTTTGTATGATGCTCATAATCCATTGTTATTTAACAATGGTTTCTTTGTGTATTTCTTATCGGCATTCATCTTATTTTATTACTTATTTAGAAAAAACTATAAGCACAGAGCTATAGTACTTTCTTTATTTTCTCTTTATTTTTTCTATAAAGCGAGCGGAAGTTTTGTTTCTATTGTGATTCTATCTGCGTTTTTTAATTACGGAATTTCCAATTGGATCTATAAAGTACAAAAAAAGGGAGGCAAACAATTTTTATTGTTTTTGAGTGTTGTTTTCAATCTCGGATTGCTGTTTTATTTTAAGTACACCAATTTTTTTATTGAAGTATGGAATAATTTTTCCGAACTAAAATTTAATGTCTTACACATCCTATTGCCAATAGGAATTTCCTTTTTCACCTTCGAAAATCTGAGTTATACCATTGACGTATACCGTGGAGAAATTGAGCCCGAAAAAGGAATTGTAAACTATATTTTATTTCTTTCATTTTTTCCAAAACTAGTAATGGGTCCAATAGTTCGGGCCAAAGATTTTATCCCACAATTAAAGAAAGATTATTTTGTAAGTGACACCGATTTTTCAAAGGGATTTTATTTAATCATTACCGGATTGATTAAAAAGTTAATCATCTCCGATTATATTTCGGTGAATCTCGTTAACTATGTTTTTGACGGACCTCATCTTCATAATGGACTGGAATGTTTGGTGGCTTTGTACGGATATGCTATTGTTATTTACTGCGATTTTAGTGGGTATAGTGATGTAGCAATTGGTATTTCAAAATGGATGGGGATCACAATCCCAACCAACTTTTTATCGCCTTATCAAAGTAAATCGGTGAGTGAATTTTGGCGCAGATGGCACATTTCGCTTTCGAGTTGGCTGCGTGATTATCTATATATTTCCATGGGTGGAAATCGTAAGGGTAAATTCAGAACCAATATAAATCTATTTTTAACCATGCTTATCGGAGGTTTTTGGCATGGTGCAAGCTGGAATTTTATCATTTGGGGAGCGCTTCACGGTACGGGGTTAATGATCAATAAAATGTGGACCTTCCTTTTCGGAAAAGTAAAGTTATTGCCTTCGGGGTTGAGTAACTTTTTCTATGCACTAATTACCTTCCATTTTGTGTGTTTTTGTTGGATTTTCTTCAAGGCAAGTAATTTGGATACTGCACTGCAATTCATCCATCAAATAATGTATCAATTCACTTTTGATGGTGCCTACGAATATGTAGAAAATTATAAATACGTAATCAGTATGATTGGAATTGGCTATGCCATTCATTTAATTCCGGATAGCATTTCAGAAAAATTTATCGAAAGACAAAAACACTTTCCAATGGTTTATTACTTGGTAGGAATGTATGTTTTTATTGCGCTGTATTCAGTATTTAAAAGCGCAAAACCGGTAATGCCGATCTATTTACAGTTTTAGTAGTTTTTACACAAAAAATCGTTCCACACTTTTGCGAAAGCTGCCACGAACAAATTACCTTGCAGCGTATAACCTTCTCTAGAAAAGTGAACTAAATCTTGTCGTAGCAATTGTTTTTTCTTCCAAATTGAAGCACCTTCTATCCCATTGGAAATAGAATATAAATCCCAATAAACTATATTATTTGCATTACAATACTCTATAAGAGAAGCGGTAATAGTTTCTAAAGCTGGGTTTGGCTTACTTTTCTTAAAATAAGAAACAGGAGGCGTGGTTAGAATAATACAGGCATCTGGTGAGGCCAAACGCAATTTAGACACCATGATTTTCACATCAGTTATAAAACTTTCTGAAGTTAGATTTAGGTCTTGAGCCTCATTAGTCCCCAGTGAAACAATAAAACAATCAGCTTTTAATTTCTTTAAGTGTTTCCAAAATTGAGAAGTTTTATTAAAATCGGAATATTTAGCTCCATTGGCTCCAATGCTGTGATAAATAATTCCGCAAGCATCTCTTTTTTCTAAAGAAGCGCCATAAAAGTGAATGGTGTCATTGGTAGGAAACGCAAGTCGGAAGCCCGATGTGAGCGATTTTAAATTTAATATGGTATGATCTGGTGCCGAAGCAAAGCAGCCATTTTCGGCATCACAATCGTTGTATTCCAAATACAATTCGGTAACAGGTCCGCCTAAAAACAATTGTACTTTATCAAACGAATCTTTGACGCCGTTTAGTGGGCGTAATTCAAAATTAAATTCTGGATCTGGACATTGAGATTGCATTCCAAAAGCCGAAACGCCACAGGTAATTGTAGTGTCGGGGCGAGCCAATCTACTGCTTTTCCATTCGCTGTTACTACTTGAAAAAATATCATAAGGTGCATTTGATTTTCCAACTTGATACGGAAAAACCATTCCGCGTCCGGCATTACCAAAATAATTTTGCAATTCATTCCGAATTACCGAAGTAGCTACATCCCCTTGAATATGAGAATCCCCAATATGAACAAACACCGCATTTTCCTTGCTGTAATGTTTAATCTTATACAATTTAGCCAAAAGCGGAAATAATGAGTTGTTGTTCTCGAGGGTGTTTTTTGAAAGGTTTACAGCGGTATTTAAGGTAGTGTCTATTTTTTTTGGATTCCAATCTTCTGTTTTTTGTGCGCACAAAGGCATTGCACTAAACAACACAAATACGAATACAAAAAAACAGTTATTAGACATAAAAAAGGGATAAAAAACAAAAAGCCATTCCCTAAAGAACGGCTTTGTATTAGTATTATTGAGATATTATTTTTTAGATAATTTAGATAATAATCTTAAGAATTCAACATAAAGCCAAACCAAAGTAATCATTAATCCCATGGCACCATACCACTCCATATATTTTGGAGCTCTTTGAGCGGCACCTTCTTCGATTTGATCGAAATCTAAAAATAAATTTAAAGCAGCAATTACAATTACAAAAAGGCTAATTCCAATGCTCGCCATAGAATTTCCATGGTGAATAGGCTGAAAACTAATAAAAAAGGTCAATACCCAAGAGAAGAAATAATAGATTGCAATAGCAGCAGTAGCAGCGATTACAATAGATCTGAATCTTTCGGTTACTTGAACAATTTTAAATTTATACAATCCAAGACAAACTAAAAACGTTACAAAAGTGCACGATACTGCTTGAATTACTATACCAGGGTAAACTTGGTCTAAGATCGCAGAAATCCCACCAATAAATAACCCTTCGCAAACTGCATAAGCAGGAGATAAATAAGTTGAAAGATGGGGTTTAAAAGATGTTATTAATACTAAAATAAAACCAACAATAGCACCTCCAATTGTAAAAACCATAGGGTTTTGATCATTAGAAACCATGTTCCAAGTACCAAATGCACCCAGTACTAACAATAATAAAAGAATAAAACTTTTGTTGATTGTGCCTGCAACTGTCATGGTTTGATCCATGTCCATAATTACTGCATCATGAACTTTGTTACTACTAAAAGTATCAGATTTAAAAAATGGATTTTTTGAATTCATAACATTTAAAATTTTTTGTTTTTCAAATATACTTCTTCTTTTGAAATGAAAAAAGAAATGCCAAAATATTTAACCTAATTTAAACAAATACAAATTGCTGTTTTTTGGCCTACTTTGTATAAGTTTGTATCCATTATGAGCAGAACACTAGTTATAGGAGATATTCATGGCGGGTTGCGCGCCTTACTTCAAATAATGGATCGCGCGCAAGTAACTCAAAAAGACATCCTAATTTTTTTAGGGGATTATGTGGATGGTTGGAGTGAATCTCCTCAGGTAATTGATTATTTAATTGAACTTGGGAAGCGTCAAAAATGTATTTTTATTAAAGGCAACCATGATGAGTTGGTGCTGGATTGGCTCTCTGAAAATTTTGAAAATTTTAATGAATCCATGTGGTATAATCATGGTGGAGAGGCTACAGTGAAAGCCTATGCTTCAGTTTCAGAAAACACAAAAACGGCTCATAAGGCATTTTTATCTTCATTAGAAAATTATTATCTCGACTCCCAAAACCGCTTGTTTATTCATGCAGGATTTACCAATATGAATGGGATTACTTTTGAATATTTTCCGAAATTATTTTATTGGGATCGAACACTTTGGGAAACTGCGTTGGCACTAGATGAAAACCTAAATAAAGAGTCCTTACTTTATCCTAGACGATTATTACTCTACAAAGAGATATTTATTGGGCATACCCCAGTCACGAAAATAAATCAAACGATTCCAGTAAATAAAGCTTGTATTTGGAATGTAGATACCGGAGCGGCATTTAAAGGTCCGTTAACAATTATGGATGTAGATACAAAGGAATATTGGCAAAGTGATTTGCTGCCTGAATTGTATCCGCTAGAAAAGGGAAGAAATTAAAATGCACTTTGCAATTGAATTTCTATCTTTGTATTCTAAACAAATCGCTTTATGAAAAAAACACTTATTGTTCTGTTTCTGGCTATTTCTGGCTTTGTAAGTGCACAAGCTTACAAAGGAAAAGGAGATATTAAATTTCAAGTAGGAGCGAATATTCAAAAATGGGGTTCTGGAATTTCGGTTGCTACCGATTTTGGTATTGGTGAAAACATGTCGTATGGTTTTGTTACTTCCTATTTGTTAAATACAAACGAAGATTTTGGGACACCAAAATTTGAAGATCGATTTGATGTAAAAGCACGATTTAATGCCAATATTGGCAACGTATTTAAATTAAAAAATAATATTGATATCTATCCAGGATTGGATCTGGGATTGCGCAACTTTGGAGCACATCTTGGAGCGCGTTATTTCTTTACCAATGGATTTGGGGTATATTCTGAGATCGGATTTCCAATAGCAAAATATAAAACGAGCCCAATTTTATATGAAAATTTAAACAACCAATTCGTATTTAATATAGGCGCTTCCTTTAATTTATAATTTAATAAAAATAAAATGAGTATTGTAACAGAAAAAAGATTGAAGGATCGTAGCGGTTCTATATGTGAATTGTGTGGTACCGATGAAAATTTAGTTGTTTATCACATTCCGCCTAACTCAAAGGCGACTCCAGAAGATAGTATATTAGCATGTAAAACCTGTGTAGGTCAAATAGAAAATCCAGAAACAACCGATGAAAATCACTGGCGTTGTTTAAGTGATAGTATGTGGAATGAACACCTTCCGGTGCAAATTGTTTCTTGGAGAATGTTGGCTCGATTAAAGCAACAAGATTCATTAGACATGATGTATTTAGACGAAGATGCCTTAGAATGGGCGGCTGCAACAGGGGAAAATGATGACGATGAGGGGAAAATTATACACAAAGATTCAAATGGGAACATCCTTCAAGACGGAGATTCTGTAGTATTAATTAAAGATTTAGATGTAAAAGGAGCTACTTTCACGGCAAAGCGTGGTGCTGCAGTGCATAACATTAAATTAGTTTGGGATGATGCCAATCTTATTGAAGGTCGTGTTGAAGGACAACATATTTATATCCTTACGCAGTACGTTAAGAAAACAAAGTAATTCTATTTATTGTAAATATGAAACCCCTTAAATAAAGGGGTTTTTTATTTAATAGTATTTAAAATAAAGTAGTAATTTTATAAAAAAATCGATTAAACTATTTCTAAATTTATCGGTCATATAGCTAATTCTTAATAGTGTAGCATGAAAAACAAATATTCTAGAAGAAATTTATTTAATAAAATATTCTTTTCAAGTAAAGAAAGTATTGACTTACTTTTTGAGAAATACAAAAGGAAGAATTATGGGCAAAGAAATTATCAACCTGCTTCTGAATTAGCTACAACAAATAGAATAGGTGCTATTACAAGCGGGCTAACCCCGTATTCAGGTACTTGGGACAAAGCGACAGCTTTGCATTTATTACGAAGAACTCAGTTTGGATTTAAATTTTCAAATGTTGCAAGTATTGAACAAGCTGGATTAAATGCGAGCGTAAATTCACTACTGTCATTTTCAAATATTTCGCCCAATCCACCTGTGAATTTTTATCAAAATGTATATGCAGATGAAGGGAACATCCCTTACGGAAGTGACTGGACACAACATGCTTTTAATTCAAATTCTATAGGAAACACAACCAATGCCTGGAGAACAACTGGCGTTACTTTATGGAATTTAGGTTTAGCATTAAATCAAGATTTAAACTTAAGAGAAAAAATGACCTGGTTTTGGTATCATTTAATTCCTATAGATTTTAATTCGGTGCGGGCTTCACAAAATATATATTGTGGTTCTAATTCAGCAAGAATATCTTATGAATACATTAAAAATTTTAGAACCAATGGATTGGGAAATTATAAAACATTAATTCGAAATATTGCAACCCAACCCGCAATGATGTATTACTTAAATAATCAAGCGAATACCAATACTGCTCCTGACGAAAATTTTGCTCGCGAAATAATGGAGCTTTTTACGCTTGGTAAAGATCCATTAAGTCAGTTCACAGAGGCTGATGTAGTTGCTGCTGCAAAGGTTCTAACGGGTTGGAGGGTTCAAAATTTAAATACGCATCCAACGAGCACTAATTTTGTAGCGTCTCAACACGATACAAGCACTAAACAGTTTTCGGCATTTTTTAATAATGCAACCATTTCAAATAATGGAAGCGCAGAATTAGATGCATTTATTGATCTAATTTTTTCAAAATCTCAAGTAGTTTCGGAATATATCTGTAGAAGATTGTATCGTTATTTTGTTTATTATGATATTGATGCTAATATAGAAGCAAACGTAATTGTCCCTTTAGCCCAACATTTTGTTGCAAATAATTGGGAAATAGCCCCGGTTTTAGACAAATTATTTAAAAGTCAGCATTTTTATGATATGGCAAATTATGGTGTTTGTATAAAATCTCCTTTTGATTTTGTAATTGGTTCCCTAAGAACATTTAATATAAATTATAATGTTTCTGATGCTACTAATCACCATGCGCAATATTATGTATGGGGAGCTATTAATACCAATTTTTTAACCCCTATGGATCAATCGATGGGAGCTGTTCCAAATGTTGCCGGTTGGCCTGCTTATTATCAAACCCCAAATTTTCATGAATATTGGATAAATTCAAATACAATACAAAAAAGAGCCGCATTTATTAATGGAATATTCAATGGGTTCAACTTAACCTATAACGGATTGACAACCCGAATTGAAGTAGATGTAATTGCTTGGGTATCACAGTTTCCTTCAACATTAATTTCAGACCCAAATGCCTTAGTTGATTTATGTGTTAATTATTTACTTCCAATAGACTTAAGCAATACTGTAAAAACCGATTTGAAAGTTCAAAATTTATTATCCAATCAAACAAATGATGGTTATTGGACAACTGCTTGGGATAACTATACCAATAGCCCAACAAATGTAAGTTATACAAATATCGTAAAATCAAGGTTGAAAAGTTTACTACTTGCTATTACCCAATTATCAGAATACCAACTAATGTAATTTGCCATGAAAAGAAGAAATTTTATTAAAACAAGTGCATTAGTTGCTACAACTCCATTGTTATTTAAGGGAATCCCGGTAATGGCATCCTCCGAATTGGATAGTTTAACACTTGAAAAAATGGCACTTTCCGCAATAAATTGTGGTAAAATATTGGTTATTATTCAACAAAATGGCGGTAACGATGGGCTGAATACGGTTTTCCCTTTAGATCAATGGAGCAATTTATTTAATGCAAGATCTAATATATTAATGAATCAGTCTAGTGTGCTTACATTAAACAATAATAGTTTCACAGGGCTACACCCTGCAATGACTGAAATGAAAAATTTGTATAATAATGGGAAGTTAATGATTGTTCAAGGAGTCTCTTATCCTAATCCAAATTACAGTCACTTTCGTGCAACCGACATATGGTTTACTGCTTCTGGAAGTAATCAAAACATTGATAGTGGTTGGCTTGGTAGAGCACTTGATTTAAAATACCCAAACTATCCTACAGCCTATCCTTCCTCAGATATGCCAGATCCTTTAGCTATTCAAATTGGTTCCACCCTGCCGTTTTCTTTACAAGGGCCAAATATGAATATGGGCTACAGTGCACCAGATCCAAATGCGCTATTAAATGTAATTAATGGAATTACAGATCCTGCTCCTAATTCTGATTATGGACATGAATTAACCTTTCTTCGATTGATGAAAGATCAGAGTAATGTGTATAGAAATGTAATTCAAACGGCCTATAATATGGCGTTAAATTCAGGAGTAACTTATCCTTCAAATAATAAATTAGCGGATCAATTAAAAATAGTTGCCAAACTTATAAATGGTGGATTGCAAACTCCCGTTTATATTGTAAATCATCCCAACACCCACGACACGCATGAAAATCAAGTCGATGGTACTGATAAAACTCAAGGTTCACAAGCTATTAATTTAACTTTATTATCTCAGGCAATTGGAGCTTTTCAGCAAGAATTAGCTTACATGGGAAAAGAAGATAAAGTAACTGGAATGACCTTTAGTGAATTTGGAAGAAGAATTAAAAGCAATTCAAGTATGGGTACTGATCATGGCGCAGGAGCTCCGGTACTGTTTTTTGGAGGCGCATTGAACACTAGTGCAAGCCAAGTTGCCAATACCGCTTACCCAATACCTGGAATGATTGGAAATTCTCCAATATTACCAACCAATGCAGCAGTTAACGATCAGGTGCCAATGCAATTTGATTATAGACAACTTTATACTACCGTAATGCAAGATTGGTTGTGTATGACAGAAAGTGAGGCTTCGCAAGTATTGGGCGGGAATTATGTTAAACTACCAATATTTGATAGCACCTTGTTAAGCAGCATTAATTTTGAAGAAAAAACCAATTTAGATATTTTACTATATCCAAATCCGAGTAGCGATGGAACTATTAATTTGCAATTTCCTGAATTAGTGAAAGCCCATCTTCAATTTACAGTTTATTCCATAAATGGGAACCTTATAGAGAATTCGATTGCATATGTTGAAGACAATAGAATTAACTTAAATTACTCCAAGCTAGCATCGGGAACTTACATCTTATCAATAGATTGGAACAATCAAAAAATCTATAAAAAATTCATTATTAGATAAAAAAGCGTCCTTTTTGGACGCTTTTTTATTTCTTTTCAATAGGGAAGACTACAAATCAAACTTAATTCCTTGAGCTAATGGTAAGCTTGTAGTATAATTGATTGTGTTGGTTTGTCTTCTCATATATACTTTCCAAGCATCTGAACCCGACTCGCGGCCACCACCTGTTTCTTTTTCTCCTCCAAAAGCACCACCAATTTCTGCTCCTGAAGTTCCGATGTTTACATTTGCAATTCCGCAATCTGATCCTGCAACGGATAAAAAGGCTTCTGCTTCACGCAAATTATTGGTCATAATTGCAGAAGACAATCCTTGTGCTACTCCGTTTTGAATTGCAATGGCATCGTGCACATCACCAGAATATTTTAATAAATACAATACCGGTGCAAAAGTTTCGTGTTGAACAATTTCAAATTCATTTTTTGCTTCAGCAATAGCAGGTTTTACATAACATCCGCTTTCGTAACCTTCACCTGAAAGTACACCGCCTTCAACTAATATTTTTCCGCCTTCGGCAACTACTTTTTCTAAAGCATGTTGGTACAATTGAACAGCTTGCGTGTCAATAAGTGGTCCAACATGGTTGTTTTGGTCTAAAGGATTCCCAATTCGTAATTGCCCGTAAGCGCCTACAATTGCGTCTCTTACTTTATCGTAAATACTTTCGTGAATAATTAAACGTCTTGTTGAAGTACAACGTTGTCCTGCAGTTCCTACGGCTCCAAATACGGCTCCGATAACAGTCATTTTAATATCGGCGTCTGGAGTTACAATAATGGCGTTGTTTCCGCCTAATTCTAATAATGAATTTCCTAATCTTGCGGCACATGCTTGCGCTACAATTTTACCCATTCTAGTCGATCCTGTTGCAGAAACTAAAGGAACACGTTTATCGTGCGTCATTAATTCTCCTACAGTATAATCGCCATTTATTAAACATGAAATACCTTCAGGAAGGTTGTTCTCTTTTAATACCTCAGCGATGATATTTTGACAAGCGATTCCGCAAAGAGGTGTTTTTTCAGATGGTTTCCAAACGCACACATCACCACAAATCCATGCTAATGCTGTATTCCAAGACCAAACCGCAACTGGGAAGTTAAAAGCAGAAATAATTCCTACAATCCCCAATGGATGATATTGTTCGTACATACGGTGCCCTGGACGCTCTGAGTGCATGGTTAAACCGTGTAATTGACGTGATAACCCTACAGCAAAATCACAGATGTCTATCATTTCTTGAACTTCACCATACCCTTCTTGAAGGGATTTACCCATTTCGTAAGAAACCAATTTTCCTAGAGGTTCTTTATATTTTCTTAGTTTTTCACCAAATTGGCGCACAATTTCTCCTCTTTTTGGAGCAGGCATTAATCGGAATGTTTTGAATGCTTCGGAAGCCGTTTGCATTACTTTTTCATAATCTTCTGGAGTAGTAGTTTTTACTTTTGCAATTAATTGTCCGTCTACTGGTGAGTAGCTTTCAATAATTGATCCGTTAGAAAAATGGTTGTTACCAGTTGAAGTACCTTCATTAATAGCTTTTACGCCTAAAATTTCAAGTGCTTCAACCATTCCGAATTGTTGTGCAATTGTTGCCATTGTATGTTATTTTGTTTAGTTCTTTTATAATTTATACAAAAATAGTAGTTTATTTTGAATTATTGATTGATTTCCATAATGGTGCCACATTGCTTGCAAGTTCGCATTTCTTGAGAGGCATAAAATTGATTAAAATGAGGAAGGAAATCTTTTTCAATATCGTGCAACTCAAAGTAAGCTTCATGTAATTTGGTATTGCAATTTTCGCAAAACCATAATAACCCATCGGTGAAACCTTTACCGGCACGTTTTCTTTCAATTACTAATCCAATAGAATTTTTGGTTCGGCTTGGAGAATGAGGGGTTTTGGCAGGAAGTAGAAACATATCCCCTGCAGAAAGGTGCATGGATTTTTTTTGTCCGTCTTCTTGAATATAAACTGTAATATCGCCTTCGAGTTGGTAAAACAATTCTTCGGTTTCGTTGTAATGGTAATCTTTTCTTGCATTAGGCCCCGCAACAACCATAACAATGTAATCTCCTGAATCTACATATATGTTTTTATTGCCTACCGGAGGAACCAATAGGTGTCGGTGTTGCTCAATCCACTGCTAAAGATTAAATGGTTATAATGCTGCCATGCCTTTTTTTTACGAAAATACTAAAAATAAAAAAGGTTAGCTGAGCTAACCTTTAAATTTTAATTTATTTGTTTGATGAGGTAAATATAAACCGGAAAGTGATCACTAAAACCGACTTCATTTATTGAATGTCGGAGGGGATATCCTTTGTATTGACCTACCGTTTGAATCATGTAGGGCATGTTGTAAATTCCGGCTTTCCAATATCTAAAAGAGGTGTAATCTGGTAAAGTAAATTGTTGCGAAACCATAATTTGATCGAAGATATCTCCGGCATCTCTGTAAAATAAGGAGGCGTTTCCTTCTTTGGCCATTTGCTCAAATGGATTGTAAATATCTCCTGATTCCTTCAATTCGGTTTTCTTAAGTTTGGCACCCAAGGCTACTTTAACACTTCTATTATAGGACCCGTCATTTAAATCCCCCATCGTAATGACTTTAGCATTTGGATTTATTTTCACTAAAGAGTCGATGATTTTTCGATTTAAAGCGCCTCCAGCTTCTCTAAAAGGAGAGCTTTTCTTTTCTCCTCCAGAACGAGAAGGCCAGTGGTTTACAATAACATTAACTTCCTCTCCGTCCAAATATCCAGTAACCAAAAGTTGATCTCGGGTATACACTCTCTCGGAATTTAATTCAACTTCCGATTTATCATCAGAAGCATCGTCTGCTTCAACTTTCCTTTTGGCAGAGGCATCCATTTGCTTTTTGTAAATTATTAATGGAATATTGATAGCGCTGGTAACTTTGAAATGTTTTTTTTGATACAATAAAGCTACATCTATTCCTCTTTTATCTGGCGAATCAAAATGTACAATTCCATAATCTGAAGCTAACAATTTAGGTTGTTTTACTAAATCTTCTAATACGCCACGATTTTCAATTTCGGCACCCCCAATAAGGGTTGGAGAATTTGGATTTTTTTTATCTTGAATGGATCCCGTTCCTATTTCAGAAAGAACTCGGGCTAAATTTTGTAATTTTTGTTTGTATTTTTTTGAAGTCCAGTTTTGCGCTCCATCCGGCAACCATTCTTCATCGATATTAGGATCATTAATGGTATCAAATAAATTTTCAAAATTGTAAAATGCTACGGTGTGTACACTGTAGCTTTTAGCTTGAGCGTTGGTTTTTTGAAATGCAATAAACGCAAGGGCAAGTGCCAAATAGGTTTTTAATTTCATAAATAGAATAGTAAATTATGTTGAAGTTATTACAAACTTTGCATCAAAAGTACTACTTTTATTAAAATAATGTACATTTGTAGGCTGCACAGTTTATAATTAAACTTCAGTTGAAAGAAAATTAATTTAAATCAATTTATGAAAAAACTTGTCATTAGTTTGTTATTTGTGATGCAAGTGTGTTTTGTGTTTGCTCAATCAGGAACTGGATTTTCAGGGAAAGTGGTAGATTCAAAAACCCAAAAAGCGTTGCAAAATGTTGTAGCTTCAGTGTTAAATAGTAATTTAACCCAAGTTACAGATTCCGAAGGTAAATTTAGTTTTAAAACTGTTGCTTCTGGGAGTCAAATTTTATCTATTAAAAGTTCCGGCTACAAGGATTTGTTGTTTCCTGTAGAAGTTGTTAATGGAAAAATTTTAGATTTGGGTGTAGTATCCTTGGAGGAGGACATTACACAAGAACAACAATTGAGTTTAATTACTATTACTGATAATGATCTTGGTGATGATAATAGTGGTTCTGAAAGCACCTCTGGTCTTTTACAAGCTTCAAGAGACGCCTTTCAGCAGGCTGCGGCATTTAATTGGGGTCAATCTCGTTTTAGAATTCGTGGTTTAGACAATGAATATGGAACCACAATGATAAACGGTATTTCCATGAATAAAATTTATGATGGAAGACCGCAGTGGGGAAATTGGGGAGGATTAAATGACGCAACGCGAAATCAAGAATTTACAATGGGTTCTGCACCATCAGATTATACTTTTGGAGGAATTCTAGGGACACAAGAAATTAACACAAGAGCTTCTATTTATAGAAAAGGATCAAGAATTTCTTTTTCAGGAACTAATACCAATTATAATTGGAGAGCAATGGGAACGCATGCTTCTGGAATGAACTCTAAAGGATGGGCATTTGTAGTATCGGCATCAAGACGATGGGCAGAAGAAGCTTATTTTGAAGGAACTGACTATGGCGCCAACTCTTTATTTGCAAGTATTGAGAAAAAATTAAATGAAAACCATTCCTTAAATTTTACTGCAATTTATGCTCAAAATTACAGAGGAAAAAATTCGCCAAATTCTCAAGAAGTTTCTGATATTGCTGGCATTAAATACAACTCATATTGGGGATATCAAGATGGCGAACAAAGAAACTCCAGAATAAAAAAGCTTAATGAGCCTATTTACATGCTAAGCCATTACTGGAAAATTACTCCTAAAACCAACTTGAATACTAACATAGCTTATCAAGTAGGGTCTATTGGGAATAGTCGTATTGATTATCAAGGACAAGATAATCCAGATCCAACCTATTATAGAAATATGCCAAGTTATTATACTACACAATTTGATAACAATGGGAATTACATAGGTAATAGTGCTGTAAACATATTAGAAGCATCTCAAGCAAAATTTCTTACCAACAGACAAATAAACTGGAATGAGCTTTACGATATAAATAGAAATAGTACTGCTGGAAATAGTTATTATGTTCTTTACGAAGATCGAACAGATGATAAACTTTTTAGTGCTAACTCAGTTTTATCATCTCAACTTGCAGACAATATAATGGTTAATGCAAGTGTAAACTTTAAAAAACTAAATTCTCATAATTTTCAAAATTTATTGGATTTAATGGGTGGTAAGTACTTTAATGATTTTGATAATTATGGAACCAATCCTTCTCAACAACAATCTGATTTAAATAATCCGTATCGAACTGTAGTTGAAGGTGATACTTATGGTTATAATTATAAGTTAATGGCAACAACCTTTGATGCTTTTACACAATTTAAGTTTACTTACAAAAAAGTTGATTTTTATTTAGCACAAAGTTATTCTCGATCAGAATATGAAAGAGAAGGCTTGTACAAAAATGGTTATTATCCAACCAACTCCTTTGGAAAAAGTAAAAAAGTGGAATTTGATAACTTCGGGTTTAAAGGTGGCTTAACTTATAAAATCTCTGGAAGACAATTTATTGATTTTAATGGTTATTACGCTACTAAAGCGCCAAATATGAGAAATACATTTCCTAATGCAAGAATTAATAATAATGTATTTCCTAATTTGAAAAGTGAAACTATTGGAAGTGTTGATGCAAGTTATATCATTAAAACCCCAAGTTTAAAAGCAAGAATTACTGGTTTTTATTCGTACATCTCAGGATCAACAGAAACCTCTTTCTTTTTTGCTGATGCAATTGATGATGGAGATGCTACCAATGGTGAAAGCTCTTTTGTGGCTGAAACAATTAATGGCTTAAATAAGAAAAATCTTGGGTTAGAAGTTGGATTAGAATATCAAATCACTAAAACTATAAAAGCAACTTTTGCAGGTTCTTATGGTGAGTATACATATGACAGTAATCCAACGGTTCAATTAAACATTGATAGTCAAGCTAGTGCAACGAACACGTTCCCGGTAAGAGATTATGGCGTTGCTTATTTAAAAAATTACAAACAACCTGGAATGCCTCAAACAGCGGCTTCAATTGGTTTAGAATATAGAGATCCAAAGTTTTGGTGGGTTGGTGCTAATGCAAACTATTTAGGAAATAGCTATATAGATGTTGCTCCAATATTAAGAACCGATTCATTTTTAGTAGATCAAACTTTCGGAAATTCATCTACTCCTTTTTATGAAGCAACTCAAGAGCGAGTAGATCAATTATTAAAACAAGAAAAGTTTAATCCATTTACATTAATAAACATTACAGGGGGTAAATCTTGGAAAGTTGGAAATCAAACTTTTGGATTCTTTGCTAGCGTAAATAATATTTTTGATGTAACCTATAAAACTGGTGGATTTGAGCAAGCTAGAAATTCTAGTTTCCGTCAATTAAATCAAGACTCTGGACATATTGACCCTACAACAAATCAATATGTTTCGCATACACCTGCTTTTGGTCCTAAATATTTTTATGGATTTGGAAGAACCTATTTCTTAAACTTATACATTAACTTTTAATTAATTGAAAATGAAAAATAGAACATTATATAAGTTTTTGGTTATTGCTGGATTAACAATTTTTGCTAGTTGTACAAGTGATAACGATATAGAAAACGCTAAAGTAAAAACCACGCTTTTTGTAGAAAACTTTTCTGACAATACCGATGGTACCGTACTAAACACAAATGGTTGGACAAATTTTGCTCAGGTAGGCACTAAGAAATTTACCGAAGAGATTTACTCCGGAAATGGTTATGCTGAATTTACTTCTTATCAATCTGGACAGGCTTCAAATGTGGCTTGGTTAATTTCGCCTAGTTTTGATATGAATAAGCAAGACGGTGAAAAATTAGTTTTTCAAGCTGCTCATGCCTATTTGACTACTACAGAAAATTCATTAGAATTAATGGTTTCAACAGATTATGATGGAAATATTGCAAACTTTAACCAATCCAATTGGTTGAGTTTACCAATAAATAAACCAACGCCAAGTAATGACTTTTACGAGTATGTAAATTCTGGCGAGGTAGATTTATCAAACTTTAATGGAACTTTATACTTTGCCTTTAAAATAAAAGGGTCGGGTACAAATACCTCTCAAGATGCTACCTATCAAATTGATAACATAAGACTTTATTACTAAAATTATGAAAAAGATACTCTCAACATTAGCCATTGCTGCACTTGTATTTAATTTTACAGGTTGCGTTGTAGATGACAGCAAAATGGACAATAACGGTACTGGAATTGTAACCTATGAATTAGTTGCAACCAAAACCGTTCAAAACATCAAAGACTTTAATAATACTACTGCTCCTGTTCAATACACAGCAGATGATATTATTGCTGCGTATGTAACCTCATCGGATGAAACTGGTACTTTTTACAATACCATTTGCATGCAAGATATTGCTACAAACACATCTCAGCCGGTAGGTCTTAGTGTAAGCGCCAACTTTTCCTCATATGGAAAAGGATTTACTCCAGGTAGAAAAGTCTTTATTAAATTAAAAGGATTGTATACCGCAGTTGTAGATGGTTCCCTTAAAATTGGATCTTTGTACAATGGAGCAATTGGAAGAATTTCTGAAAATGAATGGCAAAAATATTTATTTCCATCATCCGAACTAGTATCTGAAACTAGTTTAGTACGATTGATTTCATTGGCTACAGCTGCAACTGATGCTAATTTAAACACCTTAGTTGAAATTGATAATGTACAATTTGCAGATGGATCATTAGCTAGAACGTACTTTGATGTAGATTCTGGAGGTAGTGCTACAAATCATAACATAGTAGATGTTGCTGGTGGTACTACAAGATACTTCAGAGTAAGTCAATTTGCTTTATTTGCATACCAAAATGTACCGTCTGGAAGAGGAAAAATTAGAGGAGTAATGACTAAATACGGCGCTGATTATCAATTTATCGTAAGACATCAAAATGATGTTAAACTAACAAATCCAAGAACCTATAATTTTGCAACCAGTTTAACAGAAAATTTTGAAAGCGCTACGGTTAATCAAAAAGGTTTTCCAAATTATTTAAATTTTTCAACTTCTGGAACCAAAGATTGGATAGTAAAATCAGTAAATGGTAGTAAATGTATACAGATGTCTGCTTATGGCGGTGCTCTTGAAAGCAATAAATCCTACTTCATTATTCCAGTAGATTTTACTGCGGCTAATAGTCTAAGCTTTCAGGTTGATGCTGATTTCTTTAGTTCTGCATTTGGATTAAAAGTTTACAGAACTACAAATTATGTGCCTGGAGAAAAACTATCCAATGCTACATTGTATGATATTTCATCTAGTTTTAATTTCCCTACAGCTACAACATCCTCATTTACTTCTGCTGGAACATATTCTATTCCAGCATCTATTCAAGGAAATGGCTATTTTGTTTTTGAATATACAGGAAGTAATATTCCGGGGTCAAGTTTACAAACAACAAATTGTAATGTAGATAATATAGTAATAAACTAAACGTTTTTCAAATACATATTAAAAAGCCGCATATATGCGGCTTTTTTTATTTACATATTTTTATTTATGACTCTCACGACAATTAATAAGATATCTAAGAATAAAAATATTGTGGTACGGACATAAATAAGCTTCAAAAATTGATTGTTTACAGGATAAATAATATTTTGTTGTTTGAATAATTTTCGTTTCTCTAATGGCCTAAAAACAAAAAAGCCCTGTTATTGTAACAGGGCTTTTTTATAAATATTCTTCTTGAATTATTTCACGATCAAGAATTCTGAACGTCTGTTCTTAGCATATTCCTCTTCAGTACAAGGATTACACGGAACAACTGGTTCACTTTCTCCAAATCCTTTACCAGAAATGCGCTCTGCAGGAATTCCTTTAGAAATTACATATTGAACCGTTGCTTGTGCTCTTCTATCAGATAAAGATAGGTTATACGTATCGCTTCCTCTGCTATCGGTATGTGATTTTGCAAAAATTACTAACTTATCGTTGTTTTTCATAACCTGAACTAATTTATCTAACTCAAAAGCACCTTGCTGAGTGATGTTGCTCTTGTCAAATTCAAAATAAATTGGTTTTAAAACAATTTCTGTTGGTGTAACAATTACATCAATTGGTTGTAATGGAGCAGGTAATTTCGCAGTAGGCCCTTTGCTTTTCTCAACAGCAAAAACATTACCTTCAAATCCATCTTTTGATGCCTGAATTGAATACGGAGTGTTGCACTCAATTTTAAAGTTTACTTCTCCATTATTATTAGAATATTGTGTGGCAATAATATTGTTTTTAGCATCTAATATAGCCACTTTTGCATTGTCTAATATTTCTCCTGTTTTAGCATTAGTAACAATAACTAATAAGTCTACAGAACAAAGTGGTGTTGCTAAAAATAAGTCGTCAGTTCCGTTTCTGTTACTAGAAAGGAATCCGATGTTTTTAGCTTTGTTAAATGTAAAGTCGAAATCGTCTTTTTCGGTATTGATTGGCTTTTCCATGTTAACGGCCTCAGTACCTTTAGCCAAGTCAATTTGAAAAATATCTAACCCTCCAAAACCAGGTTTACCGCTTGATGCAAAATACAAAGTGGTGTTATCATCTGCAATAAAAGGGAAGCTTTCATTGCCTTCAGTGTTTACTTTAGGACCTAAATTTTCTGGCTTACCAAATTCACTTCCATTAATAGAAACTTTCCAAATATCAACTCCACCAATACTTCCTGGCATGTTTGATGAAAAATAAAGTGTTTTACCATCTCTACTTAAACTTGGGTTACTTAATGAAAAGTCTTTACTGTTAAAAGGCAATGGCTTAATATTAGACCAAGATTCACCCGATTTAGTAGCAACATATAAATTATTTCTTCCTAGCTTTAAGTGATTCGATTTGTCTTTTTCAAATAATCCCTCTCTAAAGCTGTCACTTGAAAAATACATAGTATTCCCATCTGCACTAATTGTAACAGGGCCATCATGTCTTTTGTGATTAACTGATTCTAAAGGAACTGGCTCTGAAAAAGTTCCTGAATCGGCCATAATTGAAGTATAAACATCTAGAAATGGCTCGCCATTCCAACCGTAATTTTTTCTAGATCCATTTCTAGCACTAGTAAAATAAAGTGTTTTATCATATAAAACCGCTCCAAAATCAGATTTATCAGAACTAATGGCTACAGGTGTAACTGCATAAGTTACTCCTTGAACTAATTTTGGAACATAATTTGGATTCTCTTTGAACGATTTTGCTCTCAAGTCATTAGGAGCTAAAGCGGCAAATTTGCTCATTTGCTTGTTTGACTCTTCATATTTACCATTTGATTTTAGCATTTGAGCATAGCGATAATACGTTTCTGCATCTTGCTTTGAAGTAGTTGCTTTTGCATACCACTTGATCGCCTCTGTTGTATTAAACATATTGTAGTAAGCATCTGCAATTTGTTTAAATACATAACCATCAGAACTTCCTCCATCAACCAGTTTTTGATATTCTTTAATTGCTTTTACATATTCATAGCGTTGAAATAATTTATCAGCAACTTTTGTGTCTTGATTTTGAGCAATAATTGAAGTGCTTATTGCTAAAAAACTTAATACTATATATAGATTTTTCATTTTTATACTTGGTTTATGTTAGAAATATCTTGGAGATTGGGATACTTTTTTCGGGAAATCCAAATTAAATAGGATCATAATCTCATGAGATGATGGTGTGGTCACCTTTAAATCGGAAACAATTTGATCGTATGCATATCCTACTGTTAAATTTGGACTAACTGCATAATTAACCATAGCTCCAAAAGAATCTTGGGATCTATAAGTTCCGCCCACCTCAAATTTATTATTGAATAAGAAATTGGCAGACAAATCAAATGAAACTGGCACGTTGATGGCAGATTTTATCATTGTAGATGGTTTGAATTTTAAATCTGGATTTATATCAAATACATAACCACCTGTTAAGAAATAATGTAGTGTTTCATTTCCGTATTTAACTCCGTTAAAATCCAAATAATTAGACTTAAGCATATTTGGCATAGATAACGCAACATAATACTTATTAGTGTAATAAAAGACCCCTGTTCCCATATTTAAAAAGGACTTATTTGGATTTGGCCCACTAAAAGATTCGTCATTAATATCGGGTAAAGTTGGGTAGATAGTGTTAAAATCAATTTTGTGCATTGTAGCCCCTCCTTTTAAACCAAATGCCAATCTTCGTTCTCCCCCAAGATTAAGTGTGTACGAGAAGTCAGCGTAAACATTGGTTTCGTCAACAGGCCCTATTTTATCGCTTATTGCCGATAGACCTAAACCAACATTTTTCCCTACAGGAGAGTTGATAAAGAAGGTTCCGGTTGTAGG
>JACCDK011536077.1_pt1 | contig 49857 bp, 36 predicted proteins | sample 7445871 | NCBI WGS metagenome assembly JACCDK01 (sample SAMN15323436, study PRJNA562643) | freshwater metagenome | isolation source: river surface water | place: USA:Blue River Watershed | collected 2017-08-15 | reverse complement strand
TGGATCAACAGTTACTTTCACATGACGCCAACTGTTGCGGCATTGACCATTCTCACCAAGTTTCAAAACGATGTCAAGAACTCTGAAAATATTGCCGCTGCATTCTGTGCCAATCAGGTTGGATCTGTAAAACTGGTGCTGGATAAATTTGAACCATTGGTGGGAACCAGCTCCAATTATCTGATGCCCGGAGAGGAAATGATCGTAACAGCCGGACTCGGTGCTTTCAACTCCAATGTAAAGCCAGTGGTAACCATTGATGGCAGATCAATTTCAGTCAATGCAAGTGGAGTGGCTGAATCTAAATTTTCTGTCGGTGCTGCCGGAACCAAATCCATGAATGTAACGGTAAGTTTTATTGATCCGAATACAGGTGAAAACAGAACGGTTTCAAAAAAAGTAAACTATACAGTGGGTGTTCCATCAGGAGTAGCCGCCTCAGCTGATAAGATGAATGTGCTGTACATAGGTGTTGACAATCCCCTCACCATCACAGCAGGAGCAGGAAGCGAAAAGGTTTCTGCACAATTTTCCGCCGGAACCATCACCAAGGCGGGAGGTAGCAAGTACATTGTAAAACCTGCTGCCGGCTCATACGGTGACCAAACAGTAACAATTACGGTCGACGGAAAATCTGTCGGAAAAGTAGGATTTCGCGTCAAGCAACTTCCCAACCCGACTGCATATGTTGGCAACCTGAGACCCGGCACTGTTCCATCAGCCTCATTCAAGGCAATGGGTGGTATCATCGCCAAACTGGAAGATTCAGAATTTGATGCACCGTTTGAAGTAGTGAGTTACAGAGTAGGTGCACTCAGCTCAGACATACCTGATTATGCGCCTGTGGATAACAAGGGACCAAGATGGTCAGGAGCTGCCGCTGCATTGATCAATCGTTTGAAACCAGGGTCACTGGTGGCAATCACCGATATCACTGTAAAGGGTCCGGATGGAAGAACGAGGGTTCTCCCTTCAGGATTGTCCTATAATTTGAAGTAAAAGAAATAAGATAAACAAGCTGTCATGAAAAAATTGCTGAGTTCGTTGTTGTTGTTACCGGTTTTCGCAGTCTTTTTGGCGAATACAGAGGCACAGACAAAAAAACCTGTTGCCAAAAAAACCACGACTTCAAAATCAAAAAAACCTGCTCCTGCAAAAGCAAATACAACGCCCGTACAGGTGGCGGATGCTGCCATGACCGCTCCTGCAGCAGATACAACCAAACCAGTAGCTGCTCCTGCAGCTCCTGTGAAGGATCCATTCGCATTCGATTCTGTGAAGGTTTCTCTTAGAAACGACGCATCCATTGAGAGAAACATGATCAAGACCAGGACTCCCCTGGCATATGAACATATCAGAGAAGATGATGCTTGGTACCGTCACAAAGTGTGGAGAGAAATTGATATCAGAGAAAAAATCAATCTTCCCTTCAGATACAAAGCTGAAGAAGACAACGGGAATCAGCGTTTCATCAATATACTTTTCCGCTCTATCAAAAATGGTGATGTGACTGCATTTGATGCAAATGTGGATGATCGCTTTACTACTCCTTTGCAAATTGCACGTGTTGGTGAATTGATCACCGGCAAATGCGACTCTATTCAAGTGATTGACTGGACAAAAGATCCGGATGGGACCAAAGGGGTGTTCAAGGATTCTCTTGTTTGCAGAGATTTCAATCCGGAGGACATCATTAAGTATCGTATCAAAGAAGAGTGGGTCTTTGATAAAGAATCATCCAGAATGTATGTTCGCATACTTGGCATCGCGCCCATGAAAACTTACCTGGATGAATCTGGAAATCTTTTGGGTGAGTCTCCGTTGTTTTGGATTTACTATCCCGATATCAGACCGGTATTGGCAAAATACGATGTGTACAATACCAAGAATTTTGGTGGCAAAATGAGCTGGGAAGAACTGTTTGAAAGCAGATTTTTTGACAGCAAAATTGTAAAGTCAACCATCGACAACCCATACGATCTTTTCATCAAGCAATATGTAAGAGACAACATCCTGCAATTGCTGGAGGGAGAAAATATCAAAAGCAAAATATTCAATTTCGAACAAGACCTCTGGTCTTATTAATTAAACTGATTTTTGTTGATCAAGGCCGGTTTATTCCGGCCTTTTGTTTTTAAAAAATTTGAGAATAATCTGTGCTTTTTTCAGTCCAACGATAGATGCCAATGCTTCTTCAGTAGCCTGGCTGATGTTGTTGACGGATTTGAAATGCATCAGCAGTTCATCTGCTGTCTTGGGTCCGATTCCCTCAATGTCCAGCAATTGATTTTTGAATGTCCCCTTGCTTCTGGTTCTCCTGTGTTGATTGATGCCATACTGGTGAACTTCGTCGCGTATGGAACGTATAAACATGAGTACATCACTGTTGTATGGCAACTTGAGTGATTCTTTGTCACCGTAAAAAAATATTTCTTCCACATTTTTTGCGAGTCCAATCAATGTCATCGTTCCTTCAAGTCCAAGTGCTTGAATCGCTTCTACAGCTGCATTGAGTTGCCCCTTTCCGCCATCGATGATCACAAGTTGCGGCAATGCAGCGTCTTCTCTCAACAATCCGCTGTATCGTCTGTGGACAGCTTCTTTCATGGTGGCAAAATCATTGATGCCCTTCACGGTTTTTACATGATAAAACCTGTAGTCTTTCTTGCTGGGGACTCCTTCCTTGAAACATACCATGGCCGAGATGGGATATTGTCCGTGGAAATTGGAATTGTCAAAACACTCAATATGCAGGGGAGTGCTCTTTAGTGAAAGCGCTTTCTTTGTCCTTTCCAGTAATTCAAATTTATCAGCATGTTCGTCTGACAGGTGCAGCATTTTTCTTTTTCTAACCTGTCCTGCTCTATAAAGCGCATTCGCATGAGCAAGGTCCAGCAGTTTCTTTTTTTCGCCAGACTTGGGGACGATTAAATCAAATGCATCAAATCCAAATGCAAGATCCATCGGTAAAACAATTGTATTTGAATTGTTTTCCTGATTGCTTTGAACGTGCAAAATCCCTTGCGAAAGAATGTCTTCTATGGTATCGTCTGCCTTGTTCTTAAAAGTATGGGTTCCTGAATTGACAATGGTACCGTTTCTTACAGCAAGAAAACTGATGATGACAATATCATCTTCCGTTGCAAAGGAGAATACGTCCATGTCACCCAGCTTCGGACTCACTACGGTTGATTTTGATCTGTATTGCTGCAGCGCGTTGATCTTGTGTTGGATCAGGGATGCTTTCTCAAATGCCAAGTCATCCACCCATTTCTTTTGTTGCTGTTTATAATCTTGAATGATGCCACTTAAATTTCCCTTCAACAGGTGTTTTACCTGTTCAATTCCTTCGTTGTATTCTTCCAGAGATTGATTTGATACACATGGTGCCTTGCAATTTCCCAAATGATATTCCAGGCAGACTTTGTATTTTTTTTTCTGAATGGCTGATGCAGAGAGATTCAGGTGGCAAGTTCTGAGGGGAATGGTTTGCTTGATCAATTCAAGTAAATCTCTCACTGCATGGATGGAAGTATAGGGTCCGAAGTAGGAAGACCCATCGTTGATTCTTCTTCGGGTGAGAAAAACCCTTGGAAAAGGTTCGTTTTTAATGACAATGAATGGATAGGTTTTGTCGTCCTTTAATTCAATATTGAACCTTGGTTTGAACTGCTTGATCAATGCATTTTCAAGCAACAAGGCATCGTGTTCGGAAGGGACGATCGTAAAATCAATTTTTTTGATTTGCTTGACCAGTTCCCTTGTTTTGAGTGACTGATCTTTTGCTGTAAAATAGGAACTGACCCTTTTTCTGATCTGTTTCGCCTTGCCTATGTAAATCAATTTTCCATTTGTCCCATAGTATTTGTAGATACCCGGTTCGTTGGGAAGTGTAGATTGAATTGATATAAATGATTGCTTGTCCAATGGTTAGATTGGATGCAAAGTTAATGCCTTGGGAATCAATTGTGGGTATCAGAAGGTTTTCATGATGCCTACCCTCAGGCCGATGTCATACAGATTCTCTTTGATGGGGTACCTGTCGGTGAAACTGTGCAAAAGTTGATATCTGAACTGCGGACCCACACTCCATTTGTAGGATCCTTTTTGAAAATGTACATTGGCTTCTATGCCGGTATTGATGTTCCACCTTCTGTTCAGGCTGGGGGCTTTGGCATAATTTCTCAGATTGGTTGAAATCAGGTATGCCGAGCTGTTCAACACATAAGTAGGCTGTATCGTAGAAGCGACTGAGAAATGCAGCATTTTGTTGCCGATCAACTTGTAATCAATGCCAATTGGCATTGAAATCATGAAACGTTCATTGCGAAGAGTTACGGATGAAGTAAAGCTGTTGCCATTGATATAATTGGAAACAGCATTGATAGGCTGTGTTGAGAATCCAACATTGTTCATGCCATAGGTTGCCAGCTCTGGATATCCTCTGGATGCCAAGATTTCATATTGTTGGTAATTGGCTTGGAGTCCCGCTTTTATACCCAGGTTTTTGGTGAGAGGGTAGTAAAGTGCTGCACCCGCTTCAAATCCCATTCCGGGTTTGTGAATGACAGCTTCCTTGACAGTATTGGCGAAAAGAGATGTGGTGCTAAAGGAATATGAGTTGTACAAATAATTGGAGCTGGATGAACTTCCCCGCAAGGTTCTGTATCCCATGGTGGGACTGAAATAAATTTGCCACTTAGCCTCTTTGCCAATTTGTTTTGCCTTGTCAAATACATGAGAGATGCTTTGCAGAATACCTGGACGCTTTTTGGGAAGCGCTGTGATGGGGTTGACCTCTTTTCTATCCAAGACAACAGGAGTGAAAATGGGAGTTTGAAGTGGATGCTCAATCGTTTCAGTTTCGCTGGATAGAGTCAGGTTGACTGCTTTTTCAAATCGGTGTTGCTCAAAATATGATTCTGTCTTTTTGTTGAGCGCCGTTCCATGAATGGAAATGGGAGGAAGGGTAGATTCCCATTTGTTTTCAGACAATTGAAAAGCCAATTGTCCGGAGGGTGGAGTGAACGTTGAAAGTTTTTGCTCATTGAAAAGAACCGATATGCTTGCGCTCAATAAAAACAGCAATACGGCCGACACGATGGTCAGCGTTTGGCTGGGCTGGATATTTTTTTCAATATTTTTCCATACCCTTTCTGAAGGGTACATCAAGTACTGATCCGTTTTTTGCCTCAGCAACTCCTCTAATTCATCTGTTTCAAATCTTCTCATTAACACATCTATTTTCTACATGCAGATCTGCTAGCCATTCACAGGAACAAGCCACTTGCTTTTCTCTTTTTTAGGCTGCATGATTTGCTTTTTTACAAGCATTTCTTCCAACATCATTTTTGCTCTTGTATATTGTGATCTGCTGGTGCTTTCTTCAATATCCAATAACTTTCCAATTTCTCTGTGTGAATATCCCTCCAGTGCATACAGGTTCAATACTGTTCTGTAGCCGATGGGAAGCTGTCTGATACACTCTATGATTTGTTTTGCCTGCAGCATGCTCGATAAATTATCTTCATTGCTTATCAGTGTTTCTGCATGAAGCAAGTCAACATGCTCGGAAAATTTTTTATATTTTTTCAGGTGATTGATGCATGTATGAACGATCGTTCTTAAAATCCATCCCTCGAGAGAACCTCGTTGTTCGAATTGATTGATTTGGGTAAATACTTTGATGAAACCTTCCTGCAACATATCCTCTGCATCTTCTCTGGATTTGGCGTATCGATAGCAAACAGAGAGCATCCTTGGACTGTAACGCTGGTACAGTTCCTGCTGTGCCTGTGGATTTTTTTGTTGGCAGCCTAGAATCAGTATTTCTTCTGTCATACCCTGGAAAAATTCCTCTCTTGAATGTAAGACTTTTTTGCAAATTCTCCTGCTCGAAAGAAAAGTGAAGGATGATCTAATATAAAATGTTGATTTACAAGGTGCTTCTGAGGCTGATAACTGCATTTCTGCCAGGTGCTGAAAATCCTGATGCAAAAAACCGATAATTGATATCCAGCATATTTTCCAAGGCAAATTGAATTTTCACTTTGGGATTGATATCATATGCCATTCGGAGGTTGAGGGTTTGCCATGACGGACTCCCAACCGGAGTTGCGTATTGTGCATTGTCCTCTCCATCCGGATTGTATTGATCCAGTTTTTTCCATCCATTGTACATCATGAACATTTCCGTAAACAATCGTTTCGACTCGTATTGGATGGAAATTTTTCCATAATTCGGCGGAATGTGATCCAGTGGCTTGCTGCTCACATTTCTTTTTACCAATGCATATGTATTGTTTGATTGCAACTCATATACGGTGGAAGGATTATTGCTGTTCATTTTGAATGCGCCCTTGATGGTATTGAAGCTGCCTAATAATGAAAGTTGCTTGTTGAACTGAATGGTCATCATCAGATTGAGTCCCCTGATGCTGGCCCTGTTGACATTTTGGTTGGCCATGACCCCTGCTCTGATTCCATAATAGTCTATGGAATCCTGTCCGTTCAATTGGAAGGGAGCTTTCACAATGGCATTGGAAAATTGTGTGTAAAACAGAGAGCCTTCCAATATTGCGAATTGTAATATCCGCTGTTGAAAGGAAAGATCAAGGCTGTTGGTATATTCAGGTTTGATGTTGGTATTTGGAATAACTACTTGTCTGGCTGCAGTATTGGATTCAAATATTTTACTGAGGTCATCAATATTGGGAACCCTGAACCCGCTTGCATATCCCAATTTAACAGATGTCTTGGTGCCAGGATGATAGGCGATGCCGATATTTCCTGTGAGCGATGAATTGTCCTGATTTGCCTCTGTAACTGGAAGTCTAAAAAATGAGTTGTCCAGAATGCTTGATCTCAATGAAACAAACTGTGCTCTTAGTCCATCATTCAGGATCAGTTTATTGGGTATGAACTTATGAATATGCTGAACGTAAACAGCAGCATATTGCATGGTATTTTTTCCATCGGGGTATCTTGTATCCAACTTGGAGAACTCATTTGTGAGCATATTTTTTCTGTTCGCTGTAGAAGTCAAACCATTCGCCTGCAAGTCGATGCCTGTAGTAATCTCATCTTTGTTGAATTTTTTGACAGCGTCTATAATCAATCCCGCGACTTTTACGCGTTCTAATCTTGTGTCCAATCGGTCGTATCGTTTGTACTCTCTTGTAATTCTGCTTTCTTCAATGTCCTGATAGCTGGCTGTTGCTTTGTATTCTTCGAATGGACCCTTTTTGCTCTTGATGTTCAATTGGTATGAGATCAATTTTCTTTCCTGGGGACCGTAATACCATGAGGCAAATCTCAACACGCCACTTTTTATATCCTGTAAACGATCATACCTGGGAACCTCTGAAGAACCTGACAATTGTATATTAAATGTATGATTGATTGACTCGCTTGGTTGATACAATATTTTTTGTGTGAAGTCAAACTGTTTGTATCCGGTAAATTTTTGAATGCGCGGATTCGGATTTCTTATAATGGTATCGTAAGGCTTCTCTGTGCTGTATGGCTGTATATAAAATGGTCTGGTTCCAAAATTTTCAAATCCTTTTTTGTCGTTCGATCCAATGCTTACATCTCCAAAGTCGCTGTAGGTAAAACTGGTAAGCGATGCAAATTTTTTTCCACCCCAATTGATATCCGCATGCAGGGTTTGCTCCCGGTTTGCAGAGGAGTACCTTGCAAAAGCATTTGCTTTGAAGATTGATTGGTTGGTGTCAACAGCGAGTATGGGTTTTTTTGAAATCATGTGTACTGCTCCTCCCAATGCATCACTGCCATATAGGGTGGAAGCAGGTCCGTTTAGTATCTCCACTCTTTCGAGTATGTTCTGATCTACCGTGATGATGTTTTGCAGGTGCCCCGAGCGATAGATTAAATTGTTCATGCGAACACCGTCAACAATCAACAGGACCCGGCTGGCTTCGAATCCTCTGATCACTGGACTGCTGCCGCCTTGTTGACTTTTTTGGACAAAAACATTGCCGGAAGAGGCGAGCAGATCTCCCATGTTTTGCGCATTGTTTTTTGCAATCGTCTTTGCATGGATGATATCTATCCTTTGAACAATATTTTTCTTTTTCTCTGCAAATTTGCTGCCTGACACTACAATTTCATCCAACTCTTTTGATTGAAAACTGCTGTCGGTTTTTGATTGTGCATGAACAAGGTGGAAACCTGTTGCAAGCAGAAATAGGCATGTATATTTTCTTATTTCTATTGAAATATTACACATGTTCTACCAGTACTTCACCTGTCATTTCGGAGGGGATGGGGATACCCATGAATGTGAGGATTGTTGGAGCAATGTCGCCCAATTTTCCAGCTTTTATTGCTCCTTTCCATTCTTTGTCAATGATAAAAAGCGGAACCGGATTCAGGCTGTGGGCTGTATTGGGACTGCCATCTTCATTTTTCATGTAATCAGCATTGCCATGGTCTGCTGTCAGGAATACAGTATATCCATTGGTCAATGCAGCTTCAACAACTCTCTTTACACATTGATCTACTGTTTCAACTGCTTTCACTACAGCCGACCAAATTCCCGTATGTCCAACCATGTCTGCATTGGCATAATTCAAACAGATGAAGTCAGCTGATTTGCTCTCAATCTCAGGAACAATTTTATCTGTTAGTTCAATCGCACTCATTTCGGGTTGTAAATCATAGGTTGCAACCTTCGGTGATGCAGCCATGATTCTGCTCTCTCCTTCAAAGGGGACTTCTCTTCCTCCACTGAAAAAGAATGTAACGTGCGGATATTTTTCTGTTTCCGCGATTCTGATCTGTTTTTTCCCGTGTTGTTCCAACACTTCTCCCAGTGTATGCGAAAGGTTATCATTGTTGAACACAACATGCACATGTTTGAATGTGCTGTCGTATTCAGTCATGGTGGTATACTCCAGGCTCAGTTTATGCATGTTGAACTCCTGAAAATCTTTTTGTGTCAACACCTCGGTAATTTCTCTGCACCTGTCAGTTCTGAAATTGAAACAAACGACAGCATCACCCTCTTCAATCTTTGCCAGTGGTTGATTGTTTTCATCTGTAAGAATGATGGGTTTGATGAATTCATCGGTGATATTTTCTGCATATGATTGTTGAATGGCATCCACTGCATTGCTGGAAAATTCGCCCATTCCTTTGACCATTGCATCATAAGCCAGTTTTACTCTTTCCCATCTTTTGTCACGGTCCATTGCATAATATCTTCCAATGACAGTCGCCAACTTACCGGTTGAGCCTGCAAGATGTTTTACAAGGTCTTTGATGAAATCCAGTCCGCTTTTGGGATCGGTATCTCTGCCGTCTGTAAATGCATGAATGAACACATTGGCAAGTCCCTCTTGTTTGCACAGATCTGTGATGGCTTTCAAATGATTGGTATGGGAGTGCACTCCGCCATCACTGACGAGTCCAAGCAGGTGTAATTTTTTATTGTTCTTCAGTGCATAGTGAATGGCTGAAAGCAACACTTCGTTTTTTTGAAACGATCCATTTTTGATGGCAACATTGATTCTTTGCAGTTCCTGATATACAATTCTTCCTGCACCCAGGTTCAGGTGTCCCACCTCACTGTTTCCCATTTGTCCATCTGGGAGTCCAACCATCTCACCACAGGTGGTAAGCGTTGTATGGGGGTATTGATCGTAAAGAGATTGAACGAATGGTACATGTGCGTGTTGGATGGCATCGCTGGAGGCAACTTTACCCTTTCCCCAACCATCCATGATAACCAGGATACATTTTCTGTTTTTCATGCTTCAAATTTACTTTATTTACATGTATATTCATTTTGTGAAACTGTTATAAGAAGCCGCTTATGTCAAAGAAGAACAAGTCAGGATCTGCATTTGTGTACAGCACAGATCCCCATTTTCAATTGAATGAAGAAGGCGAAGAAATTGTAACGCTGCCTCCATCTGAGCAGCGCTTGCGGGTAATGTTGGAAACAAAACACCGTGCAGGAAAAACGGTAACGGTTGTGTTGGGATTCGTTGGAAAGGAGCATGACCTCGAGGAGCTCGGAAAAAAATTGAAAAATCATTGCGGTACCGGTGGTTCAGCCAAGGAGGGGGAGATCATTCTGCAGGGTGATCAGCGGGAGAGGGCCACACAATGGTTGCGAAAAAATAATTTCGGCGTAAAATAAAAAAGGCGGGTATCGACCCGCCTTTTGTTATAGCTTTTGGATGAATTACCAACCTTTTTTAGCTGTTCCGGCTTCGATAGCTGCGAGGGCTTTTGCTTCACTCAACAGTGAAGTCAGCTTGTTTCCCTTTCCATCGTGACCTTTTGCAATGTATCCACCTTTTTCCGTTTTGCTGACAACAGCATCTTGCATGGGTACATTTTTTTCTTTGGTTTTTACGTTGTAGGCGGTAATTGCATGTGGGTTTGACATGGCGATTTAATTTATGGTTGATTAAATATACACTAAATATCCAATTTTGCGTATTTGGCGTGTGATTCGATGAATTCTCTTCTCGGTCCGACTTCATCACCCATCAGCATGCTGAAAACCCTGTCTGCTTCTGCAGCACTTTCAATGCTGACTTGACGCAGTGTTCTTGTTGTAGGATTCATGGTGGTATCCCACAATTGACTGGCATTCATTTCACCCAAACCCTTGTAACGTTGAACATTCACGCTGTCCTCTTTTCCTCCTCCCAATCGCTCAACGTATCCACGTCGTTGCTCTTCATTCCAAGCATAGAATTGTTCTTTACCTTTTTTGACAAGGTAAAGAGGTGGTTGTGCAATATAGATATATCCTTGCTCTACCATTTCTTTCATGTATCTGAAGAGGAAGGTAAGGATCAATGTTGCAATGTGACTACCATCTACGTCAGCATCTGTCATGATTATAAGCTTGTGGTATCTCAATTTTGATAGATCCAAAGCTTTGGGGTCTTCTGGAGTTCCAATCTTCACGCCAAGAGCAGTAAACATGTTTCTGATTTCCTCATTGTCGTAGATCTTGTGTTCCATCGCTTTTTCAACGTTCAGGATTTTACCCCTGAGTGGAAGGATGGCTTGGAAATTTCTGTCTCTTCCCTGTTTGGCAGTTCCTCCAGCTGAATCACCCTCAACGAGAAAGAGCTCGCATTTTTCCGGATCTCTTTCAGAGCAGTCTGATAATTTTCCTGGTAGTCCGCCGCCTGACAAAACAGTTTTGCGCTGTACCAATTCCCTCGCTTTTCTTGCTGCGGCTCTTGCCTGTGCGGCAAGAATTACTTTGCTGATGATGTTTTTTGCATCACGCGGATTCTCTTCCAGGTAGGCTTCGAGCACACGTGACACGGTTACATCCACAATACCCATCACCTCTGAGTTACCCAATTTGGTTTTTGTTTGTCCCTCGAACTGTGGCTCGGGAACTTTTACAGAAATGATGGCACTCAATCCTTCTCTGAAATCATCTCCCTCTACTTCAACCTTTGATTTTTCAAACAACCCCTGTTTTTTCCCATACTGTTGAAATACCCTTGTAATGGCTCTTCTGAAACCAGATACGTGTGTACCTCCTTCAATCGTATTGATGTTGTTTACATAGGAGAAAATATGTTCGTTGTAAGAGTCGTTGTAATTCATGGCGACTTCAACGGCAACATTGGAAGCTTCGTCATGCCCTTCCATGTATACAATCGATGGAATCAATGCATTTCTCTTTCCGTTTTTGTCGAGCATCTCTACAAACTCAATGATACCGCCCTCAGAATAAAACTCCTGTTGATAATGGTTACCCGCATCATCTTTCTCTCTCAGATCGTGCAGGGTGATGCGGATTTTTTTATTCAGGTAAGCCAATTCGCGCAACCTTCCTTCCAAAATATCTTTGTTGTACACCTGAGAAGTGAAAATGGTTGTATCGGGCCAGAAGTGAACCAGGGTGCCTGTTTCCTCACTGGTTCCCGTTTCTCTTACTGCATATTTGGGTGCTCCCCTCTCGTATTCCTGTTCAAAAATTTTGCCCTCTCTCTTTACGGTTACATGCAGTTTGGTACTCAATGCATTTACGCAGCTTACACCTACACCATGCAATCCACCGGAAACCTTGTACGTATTTTTGTCGAATTTTCCACCCGCATGCAATACCGTCATGACCACTTCCAATGCACTTCTTTTTTCTTTGTGGTGCATCCCTGTTGGAATACCACGCCCATTGTCCTGCACAGAAATGGAATTATCCGGATGGATGGAAACAATGATGTTGTTGCAGTATCCTGCCAAAGCCTCATCGATTGAGTTATCTACCACTTCATATACCAGGTGATGGAGACCCTTTACACCGATGTCGCCGATGTACATGGCAGGCCTCTTTCGAACCGCTTCTAATCCCTCCAGTACCTGAATACTGTCCGCCCCATAACCATTTTGGTTGGGGTCCATTTGCGCTTCATTTTCTGTACTCATAATTGATTTTTTCAGCAGAATTTTTAGGTCCACAAATCTACTGAAAATAAGGGGGTTGGGGGTCAATTCAAGGGGCAAAAAATGACCAGTTTTTTAAGATGATTTCCACATATTTAACGTGCTTTTTTGATCCATTTTTAGAACAGGTTGTTATATGCCTTTATCTTTGTTTCCGGATGACCCCAAAAACTGAATTTCCCGAGGTTTTGATGGCTGAAAAGTCACGTTTCGATGACTTGCCCCTGATTTTTTCCAAGCGAAAAGACATACCTGGTTCCTGGCACCTGGAAATTCACCGCCGCAAGGTTCAATCCTCTATGTCGGTCAACGACCAGGGAACCCTTACCTATCACTACGATCCCAATGAGGAAAAGCGCTTTTTGTCGCTTTCTTTTTGTGTGGGTGGTAGAACATATTGCAGCGAATCCGTCGTGAATTGTGAGGAATGCAAGTTGAATCCCAATGCTCAGTGTGTGGAACAGACAGGTACAATGGATGAGTTGAAATTTCGCTTTGAGCCTTTGCACCTGAATAACCTCATCAAATCTGAAAACAGGAACAGCGAGTTGAATGCCTTACTGAAATTTAAATATCAGCACAGTTTCAGTCGACCGGTTCTCATCAATGGACGCATTCGTCACACGATTGATTCTATTCTCAATCACCGGTATGCGGATGCGGTTGAAAATATTTTCATCAATGCACAGACACAAATTCTTTTGTTGTACACATTGGAATCCATGAACACCATGCAGGAGGAAGAAGTTCCTGCCTGTAAGTTTCTTGCGTACCATGAAGAGCGCGAAAAAATCATCCATGCACGTGAAATCCTGCTCCAACACATCGGTGATCCAATCACAATCAAAGAATTGAGCAGAAAAGTCGCGATCAATGAATGTTACCTGAAAAAAGGATTCAAGGTAATGTTCGGCACCACCATATTTGACTTTTATCAGGATCAGCGCATGGAACATGCAAGGTATTTGCTGTATGAAAAAGGACTTTCTGTTTCTGAGGTTTCCGCCATGCTGGGATACTCATCCATTTCACATTTTTCTACTGCTTTTAAAAAGCACACGGGACTCAAACCCTGCGAGTTGCTTGTAAAATAATTCAATTTGTCACTCTTCTGTCATAATCATGTGCGGAGATGATTTGTGACATTTCCATGATGTTGGTGAACCGCATCAGATAGAATTTCGCACCTGATTTTTTAGGTATGTGGCGTTTTCTCTTTGTGATCTCTATTCTTCCGCTGGCTGGCATCTCTCAAAACAAAAGCGATTCCATCTTCAATGCTTCATTGAATGAGGTGGTTGTGACTGCCACGAGAACGCCGAGAACAATGGGCAACCTTGCCATACCCGTTACGCTGATCGGCAACAAAACACTTTACCAGAGCGGCTCATTGCGACTCAATGACATCATGGCTGAACAGACTGGCCTGGTGATCACTGATAATTTTGGGAAGGGGATTCAAATGCAGGGACTCTCTTCGGAGTACACACTCATTTTGTTGGATGGGGAGCCTTTGATTGGTAGAACAGGAGGTGTGCTTGATCTTTCAAGGATCACCATCAGAAATATCAGAAAAATTGAAATCATCAAGGGACCCTCATCCAGCTTATACGGATCTGAAGCGATGGGCGGTGTCATCAACATCATTACGGATCGTGCTGGTCAACACAAAACAGACGCCAACTTGCGGTACGGCAGATTTGGTAGCATTGACGGTGCAATCAATGTTTCACGCAGGTTTAAAAACACTGACATTCAAATTGCATCCAATTACAACAGGTCTGAGGGGTACAGTCTCAAGCCGTTCGCAGTACAAAAAACAGTAGAACCTTTCTGGAAAGCAGCCCATCAACTGAATCTCAATCAACGTCTATCTGATCGTTGGAAAGCAGGAACGGGACTTCGTTTCAATAACTCGCACATCGACAACAGCATTGCTGTACAGAACCTGGGCAACACCATTGTTTCAAAAGGATTTGAAAAAAATCAGGAATTCAATTTCACTCCGTATCTCCAGTACCAAGTAGATAAAAAAATCAAATCTGTTTTGCGTGGATACATCACCGGATTCAATGCGCTGCAGCAATTGGATGTAAAAGATGCATATGGTTCTTACAATGACAAGTTCAATCAGTTGTTCGCACGACTGGAGCAACAAACAGATATTCATCCAACCGAAACATCAACCTTGACATTGGGAGCAGGTATCATCAAGGAGCAAGTGGGCTCCAATCGGTATGATAGTTTATCAACCATGCGCCAAAATCAAATCATATACGCCTTTGCACAACATGAGCATGCTTTGAGCGAACGATTTACCATTGTTGGTGGGGCCAGATTTGATGCCAACAAAGCATATGCATCCGTTATGAGTCCCAAGCTCTCTTTTCAATACAAACTCAATCGGCAATTGACTTTCAATGCATCTTACGGAAGAGGATTCAAGGCTCCTGATTTTAGGCAACTCTACTTGAATTTCACCAACCTTGCTGCAGGTGCGTATTCTGTTTTTGGAACGGAAGTGGCGACGAGTGAAATCAAAAGGATGTCAGACGCCCAATTGCTGGAGCAAACAACAGACATGTTTTCAAATCTTTCCATCCTGAAACCTGAAACATCGGGTGGACTGAACCTGGGCATCAAATACATACACCCAAAAAACTTTCATGTCAACCTGAATCTATTCAGGAATGATTTGTCCAATATGATTGTAACGGATGTGATTGCCTTCAAGAAAAACGGGGGACAGATTTACAGTTATTTCAATTTGAAAAGAGCAATGACGCAAGGTGCTGAAATCAATGTCTCCCAACAGTTCAATAAAACGCTGAGCATCCAGGCAGGCTATCAGTATTTGTATACAGCTGACAAAGATGTAACCGATGCGATCAAGCGTGGACAAGTATTTCAGAGAAATGCATCCAATAATTTGGTTTCCAGGATGGGGTTGAATGAATACGGTGGACTCCCATTCAGATCCAAACACAGCGGTAATTTGAAGTTGTTTTACGAACACGCAAAAGGATTCTTCGCCACAAGCAGAATGATCTACAGGGGAAGATGGGGAACGATGGATGTGGACGGAAACGGTTTGATCAACCGCAGCGATGAATTTGCAAGAGGATATGTACAGTTGAATTGCAGTGCCGGCATTCAAATCAGACAACAGATCAAATTGATGGCGGGCGTTGACAATGTTTTCAACTACAAAGACATCATCAACCTTCCCGGCAATCCAGGAAGGGTGGGATATATAGACATTCAATTTAATTTTTAATCATAAAACCAGTGAACATGAAAAAGTTGATTTTTTTTGCTTTTGTGTTAGTTTCCTCTTTGCTCTTTGTTGCATGTGAGAAAGACGACAATCCCACAGGCAACAGCACCCTTACATCCAATGTTGTGAAAGATTTGGTGGCAGATACCATCGTGGGATTATCCAATGGTCAGCCCGTAGGTGTTGGTAAATATACTTTTTACAGTCTCGAGAACAACACGGTTGTTCCTTCAACAGATTCGAATACGAACAAATGGGATATTGCTTTCAGGGGGACTTCCATTCTAACCAATGCGGGTACCAGTGGTCCAGGCGCTGGTGGTGCGTTTGTATATACAGGAACCTACGATGAATTAAAAACCGTCTCTCCAGACTCTGTGTTTAGAAAAGACAGTGCCCCTGCCTCCTATGCCATCCCATTTGGCAGCAACAAAGGCTGGTATGTATATGACCCTGTGAACAACTTGATCACACCCATTCCAGGCAGGGTGCTTGTGATCAAAACTGCAAAGGGCAACTATGCAAAAGTTGAAATCATCAATTATTACAAGGGTGGTACAACTCCTGCTGCAAGTGCTTCGGATGATATCAAGCTCAAAACCCAGCGGTTTTACACCTTCCGATTCGCCCACCAGGCCAATGGCACAGCCAGTTTTCAGTAAGGAGGACTTTCTCTACCTTTGCAGCCTTCTATGAAACAAGGCTCGTACAAAGAATTTGAACAACTCAACCTGCCCGCTTTCGAACGTGAAATATTGGAAAGCTGGGAGAGAGAAAACGCTTTCAACCAAAGCATCCTTCAACGCAACGGGGCCAAGCCCTTTGTATTCTATGAGGGTCCACCCAGCGCCAATGGAATGCCGGGCATCCACCATGTAATTTCAAGAACATTGAAGGACATGGTATGCCGCTATAAAACCATGAAAGGTTTTCAGGTGAAAAGAAAGGGTGGGTGGGATACGCATGGACTGCCTGTTGAATTGGGTGTAGAAAAAGAACTCGGTATCACAAAGGAAGACATTGGTAAAAAAATATCGGTTGCTGCATACAATCAACATTGCAGGGAAGCAGTCCTGAGGTACAAGGACAAATGGGATGAGATCACTACCAAGATGGGATATTGGGTTGATTTGAAGTCACCCTATGTAACTTTTGAAAACAATTATATCGAAACACTGTGGTGGTGTTTGAAAAGACTGTACGAAAAAGGATATCTGTACGAGAGTGTCAGTATCCAACCATATTCTCCGGCTGCAGGAACAGGCTTGAGTTCCCATGAACTGAATCAGCCCGGCACCTACAAGGATGTAAAAGATACTTCTGCAGTCGCCCTTTTTTCATTGTCTGAAGACAAGAATGCAGCACATCCTGCCTATAAACAAATCAAAGCATCGATGCATGCAGGTGCCGATGTGTTTTTCATGGCCTGGACGACTACGCCTTGGACATTGCCTTCCAACCTTGGACTTACTGTGGGCGGCCATATAGAATATGCATTGATTCAAACCTTCAATCCATATACCTTTCAAGAGCAACATGTAATACTCGCCAGTGCATTGGTTGGAAAATATTTTAAAGAGGAAGCAGCGGATGTCAGTTTTGAAGATTACAAAGCCGGTGATAAATTGATACCATGGAAAAAGCTCCAAACATTCACTGGTGCTTCTTTCGAGGGACTTTACTACGACCAATTGTTGTCGTTCGAAGCCAATACCATCCAGGTAATCAAAGACATCACTCCCGATGCAGATCCTTTCAAAGTTGTACTGGGTGATTTTGTAACTACAGAAGATGGAACTGGCATTGTGCATACTGCACCCGCATTTGGAGCAGATGACTTCAAAGTAGGTAAGAAAAACAACCTCGGAATTTTAACTCTGGTTGATCGGGAAGGAAAATTTGTTGATGGAGTTGGAACATTCAGCCATCGTTTTGTCAAGAATTATAAGAATGATGATCAATACGTTGATGTCAATGTTGACATCTGTGTTCAATTGAAAAAAGAAGGGAAGGCGTTCAAGGTTGAAAAATATGAACACAACTATCCGCATTGTTGGAGAACAGACAAACCCATTTTTTACTATCCACTGGATGCATGGTTCATCAAAACCACTGCTGTCAAAGACAAGATGGTTGCCCTGAACAAAACCATCCAATGGAAGCCAAAGTCAACCGGGGATGGAAGATTTGGGAATTGGCTCGAAAACATGGTGGACTGGAATTTGAGCAGAAGCCGTTATTGGGGAACACCTTTGCCGATTTGGAGAACAGAAGATGGTGAAGAGGAAATCTGCATTGGATCCATCGACGAACTGAGAACAGCTGTTCAAGAAGCGCATGATAAGCTTGGGGGCAATGTCAATGACAAATTTATAAAAGAGGGATTGACAGATCTTCACAAGCCTTATGTTGATGAAATCATTTTGGTGAGCAAGTCAGGCAGAAAAATGAAGCGTGTTCCAGACTTGGTGGATGTTTGGTTTGACAGTGGTGCTATGCCATATGCGCAATGGCATTATCCCTTTGAGAACAAAGCAATGATCGACAGCGGTGAGGCATTCCCGGCAGATTTCATCGCTGAGGGTGTTGATCAAACCAGGGGTTGGTTTTATACACTGCATGCGTTGGGTGTTCTGTTGTTTGATCAGGTTGCTTTTAAAACAGTTGTTTCCAATGGATTGGTGCTCGATAAAAACGGCAACAAAATGAGCAAGCGCCTGGGCAATGTGGTGGATCCGTTTCAAACAATCAATACCTATGGCGCAGATGCAACCAGGTGGTATTTGATCACCAATGCGTCACCTTGGGACAACCTGAAGTTCGACATTGAAGGGATCAAGGAGGTTCAACGTAAATTCTTTGGCACACTTTACAATACATATCAGTTTTTCGCCCTGTATGCAAACGTCGACGGATTTACGTACAAAGAAGCAGACATTCCATTTCACGAGCGTCCTGAACTCGACAGATGGATTTTATCCAGTTTGCAGAGTTTGATCAAAAACGTGAACAAGTATTTGGATGATTATGAGCCAACCATGGCAGGCAGGCTGATTGATGAATTTGTGGATGAGTTGCTCAGCAACTGGTATGTTAGATTGTCAAGAAGACGGTTCTGGAAAGGAGATTACGGAACAGATAAAATAAGTGCCTATCAGACATTGTACCAATGCTTGATGACCATTGCCAAACTAACGGCACCCATCTCTCCGTTCTTTACAGATTACCTGTACAGAAATCTGAATGCAGTTACACAAAAAGAACAACACAGCTCAGTGCATCATACCGATTTTCCAATAGCCAACGAGGGTTGGATGGATCTTTCTCTGGAGGAGCGCATGCACATGGCAAAGGAATTTTCATCTTTGGTGTTGTCTATTAGAAAGAAAGTGAACATCAGGGTCAGACAACCCTTGCAAAAAATATTGATCCCTGTTGCTGCATCTTCTATGCAGGAGCAGCTCAAAAAAGTAGAGGAGCTGATCCTTGCAGAGGTCAATGTGAAACAACTTGAGTATTTGCCGGCTGACAATGATTTTATCAAGAAAAAAATCAAACCCAATTTTGTGATTCTTGGTAAAAAATTAGGAGGCAAAATGAAAGCGGCATCCGGTGTCATCGCTTCATTGTCGCAAGATTCCATTCGGATCTTGGAGCAGACAGGAAATTTGGAGATTGATTTGGAAGGAGAAAAGTATGCATTGCAAAGGGATGAGGTGGATATACAAAGTGAAGATGTTGAAGGGTGGATGGTTGCATCCCGTGGTTCCTTTACCGTTGCATTGGATGTTCAGGTCACCGCTGAATTGGAACAAGAGGGGTATGCAAGGGAGCTGATCAACAGAATTCAAAAAATCCGCAAGGATATGGACCTGGAACTGACGGATAAAATAAATGTTGCAGTTCAGTCCGATCCCACATTTGATGATTCTTTTACTCGATTTAATGATTATATTTGCGCCGAAATTTTAGCCGAAAAAATCGTGTTGGAGCCAGGTTTGGAAAAGGGTTTTGATGCTGAAATTGAAGGTAAAACATTGAAGATCAACGTTATAAAAAAGTAAACCCTGTTATGGCAACAAAAAAACCAGCTCCCAAGAAAGCTGCAAAACCTGTAAAAAAAGCCAAGCCAGCCCCTAAAAAAGCTGCACCGGCCAAAAAGGTTGCCGCATCAAAATCGACTCCTAAGAAAGCTGCTCCAGCCAAGAAGCCTGCTAAAGCTGCACCCAAAAAAGCGGCCAAGCCAGCTCCTAAAAAGACAGCACCTGCGAAAAAAGCAGCTGCCCCAGCCCCCAAAAAAGTAGCTCCCAAAAAAGCAATACCTGTAAAGCCTGCTCCTAAAAAAGCTTTGCCTGTTGCCAAAAGCAAACCAGTCAAGGCAGCTCCAGCAAAAGCAGCTCCCTCGAAAGCAGTTCCTTCGAAAGCAGTTCCTGTCAAAGCAGCTCCTGCTCCGAAGGGGGTGAAACCTGCCCCTGCAAAGTCAGCCAAGCCGGCACCTGGAGCAAAACCTGTTCAGGGAAAAGCCCCGGCAAAGAAGGTGCCACAAATTTCACCTGAAACCAGGTTTGCCGGTACCAGTACAAAAGTTGCCAGTCAAGCTGAAATCCGCAAAGCACTCAGAGCAAAAGAGGCTACCAAAAACCTCAAGCCGGTGCCCATGCCTAAAATCACTACCAAAACTGCCCGTAAATACGAACCTGAATTCACAAAATCTGTGCTCGATTCAAAACAGCAAGTGGAGCAAACGGGACCAACCCAACGCTATTCTGATGCCGATTTGGCTGAATTCCGTGAGCTTGTTCAAAACAAACTCAATGCAGCCAAGCAAGAGCTCGCTTACCTCAATGGGTTGATTACCAGAAAAGATTCTATGAGTGGCGGTGATTCTGACAGCAGATACATGACCATGGAAGACGGAAGTTTGAGCATGGAGCGTGAGCAACTCAGCCAGATGGCCAGTCGCCAAATCGATTTCATTGAGAAACTTGAGAAGGCAATGATGCGCATAGAGAACAAGACATACGGAATTTGTCGCGTTACTGGTCGCCTGATCGACAAGGCTCGTTTGAAAGCTGTACCACATGCCACATTGAGCATGGAAGCTAAAATGGGAATGTCAAGGGGTGGTTTCAACAACAACGCCAACCAGTAATCGTATTCATTTATTGCATTTGCTGCAGCGTAACCAATCTGCTGTAAATTCCATTTTGTTTGATCAGGTCCTCGTGCTTGCCCCTTTCTGCAATGCATCCTCCATCCATTACAATGATTTCGTCAGCATGTTTGATGGTCGACAATCTGTGAGCAATGATGATGCTGGTTCTGTCTTTCATCAATCTGTAAATAGCATCCTGCACCCATTTCTCACTTTCTGTATCCAGTGAAGAAGTTGCCTCATCCAAAATCAGGATAGGAGGATTTTTCAGAACAGCTCTGGCGATGGTGATCCGCTGCCGTTCACCACCACTGAGTTTTGATCCTCTATCACCTACCTTCGTATCAAATCCAAGTTCTTTTTTTTCGATGAAGGATGCAACATTGGCGATGTTTGCAGCTTCCTGAATTTGTTCAAAACTTGCCGATTGATTACCCAAAGAAATATTTGCTTTGATGGTGTCGTTGAAAAGGATGGGTTCTTGTGTCACGATGCCCATCAAGTTTCTGAGTTCCTTGATTTTATATTTTTTGATATTGATGCCGTCAATCAAAACTTCTCCCTCGCTGCAGTCATGAAATCTAGGAATCAAATCGGCCAGGGTGGATTTGCCTGAACCCGAAGATCCAACCAAAGCGATGGTTTGCCCTTTTTTGATGGTGAGATCTATGTTTTTTAGGATCTGTTTCTCACCGTAAGAAAAAGAAACATTTTTGAGTTCGATGGAATGGTTGAAAGATGAAACATCCTTTGCATGCGGATCTTCTTTGATGGATTGCTCTTCGTGAATGAGTTGTTGAATTCTTTCAATGCTTGCTGCTCCTTTTTGAATGTTGTATGATGCAGTGCTGAATGATTTCAGTGGATTGATGACTTGTGTAAAAATCACAATAAAGGTGAGGAAGTCTTGTCCGGATAATCCAACTTCCGTTTTCAACACCAACCTGCCTCCATAATACAAAACGCAACATACGGAAACGATGCCCAGTGTTTCGGAAACAGGTGAAGCAAGATCTCTTCTTCTGATGCTGTTGTTCTTGATCCTGAGCAGGTCCCTGTTTTCCTGTTTGAATTTCTCGAGTTGTTGAAATTCTGCATTGAATGCTTTTACAACCCTGATTCCTCCTAGTGTTTCTTCAATGGTGCTGAGGATATCTCCCAACTTGACCTGAACGCCGCTGGATACTTTTTTCAACGATCGGCCGATTCTTCCAATGATCAATCCGGATAAAGGAAGAAACAGCAATAGAAAGAGGGAGAGCTCCGGACTCAAATGAATCATTGCGAACAGATAGCAGGTGATTAAAATGGGTTCACGGAAAAATGTTTCCAAAAAGCTGATGGTTGAGAATTCCACATCCTGCAGATCGTTTGTGAGTCGGCTCATGATATCGCCTTTTCTTTGCTCATTGAAAAATCCGATGGGCAATTGAACGATTTTATCAAACATATCGTTCCTCATGTCATTGATGATGCCATTGCGAATGGGTGTCAGCAAATAAAGGGCACCGTATAAAAAAATATTTTTTAGTACGATTGCTGAAACAATGATTGTGCAAATGATGGCAAGGGCTTCGATTCTGCCTTCTGTACTTCCGATCAGGTTGCTCAGGTGTGCATAGAACTTGTTGGTCAGCGAACCAAATGAAAACCTGGAGCCCATGGCAAAACCCTTGCTTTCCAGTCCGAAAATCAACGTCAGAAAAGGAGCAAGCATCGTCAGTGATACCAATGAAAACAAGGCGGAGAAAAGGTTCAGGGAAAAATATCCGATGACCAGCTTTGGATATTTCTTGATGTAATTGTAAATAATGGCCAAACTTCTCATCCCATTCATGTCTCCTTTTTTGGAGATTTGGCATCAAAAGTAACTATTTTTACATCCATCAAAGTGAATGGTATGGAGGAAAGCAAAAGACAAAAACAGGTTGCCGGAGTGATCCAGGAAGCCATCAATGATATTTTTTTGAGACTGGGATTCAACATGGTTGATGGAGGCATGGTGTCCATTTCTCATGTAAAAGTGACACCGGATTTGTTGGAGGCCAGGATTTATCTCAGTTTGTTCAAGGTCAATCATCCGGATGCTGTGCTCAAAAAATTTGAAGATCGAAAAGGTGAGATTAAAAAGGAATTGGGATCAAGGGTAAAACAGCAATTGAGGAGAATGCCGGAATTGAAATTTTACAAAGACGATACCTTGGATCATGTGTTCAAGATGGAGGAGATCTTTAAAAAAATCAACGAAGAACGTAATTCATGAAAGGGAGCATCCTTTTCACATTTTCATGGAGGTACTTTAAAGCAAAGAAGTCAACCCAGGCAGTAAACATCATCTCATGGGTCAGTATGTTGGCAATGCTAGTTGGCAGCGCCTCGCTGATCATCATCCTCAGTGCTTTCAACGGATTTGAAACCCTGGTGAAGTCGCTGTATGCATCTTTTTATCCTGATCTGCGCATCAGTGCAGTGAGCGGCAAAACGATTCAATTGCATCCCGATCAACTTCAGCAATTGAAAAATGTTCAGGGGCTATATGCTTTCTCCCAAACGATTGAGGAGAAAGCTGTACTGCAGCACGATGCATTTCAGCAAGTGGTTGTGATCAAGGGAGTCGATGAAGGGTATGTTCAAACAAGCGGCCTCCCAGACAAAATGTTGAGGGGTAAATTCGTAACGGGAGATGCAGAAAATCCATCCATGGTACTTGGCATTGGCGTAGAACAGGCATTGGGTATCATGGCTGATCGATCTATTTTGCCACTGACTGTTTACATGCCCAAAAAAAACATGGCCTCAGTCTCTGTTCAACCCATGGAAGCATTGAGTGTTGCCAATGCGTTACCCAGAGGGGTATTTTCCATTCAAAGTGATTTTGACAACAAGTATGTATTGACCAATATTTCTTTTCTCAGAACTTTTATGAATTTTCAGGAGCATGAAATAACGGCTTTGGAAATCAAAACAAGTCCAGGTGCCAACTTGTCCAATATCAAAGAGCAAATCAAAAAATTGCTTGGTAACAACTACAAGGTGGAGGACAGGTTTGAGCAGAACAGAACCTTGTACAATACGATTCGTTTGGAGAAGCTGGCCATTTATGGGATATTCCTGCTCATGCTTGTCATTGCAGCATTCAACATGGTAGGATCATTGAGCATGCTGGTGCTGGAGAAACAAAGAGATATTCAAATTTTGAAGGCAATGGGTGCCAGCAATACGATGATTCAGAAAATATTTTTATTTGAAGGCATTTTGCTCTCAAGCATCGGATCCTTGGGTGGAATTTTAATCGCGCTGCTGATTTGTTATCTCCAAACAAGTTACCACCTGGTACCGTTGGAGGGGGCAAGTTTTTTAATTGATTACTATCCTGTTGAATGGCGCTTGCAGGATTTGGTGGTTGTGGGATGTACAGTTATTCTGATCGGAATGGCAGCATCATGGGTGCCTTCCAGAAAAGCATCTTTGCAGCAAATCTCGCTCAGATAATCAATAATCGCCCAATGTCTCCGGAAGCTGTGCCAATGCCTTGGCAAGTTGTTCGTCATTCGGAGCTATGCCATGCCAACCATGGTCATTCTCCATGAAATCAACACCCTTGCCCATCAGGGTATGCATCATGATGGCAATGGGTTTTCCTTTTCCAACCTGTGACTTTGCCTGGTCAAGCACCCTGACAACATCATCCATGTCATTGCCTTGCATTTCGAGGGTTGACCATCCAAATGATTCAAATTTTTCTTTGATATTTCCGAGTGACATTACCTTCTCGGTTGGTCCATCGATCTGTTGACCATTCCAGTCAATCGTAGCGATCAGGTTGTCAACTTTATGATGTGCACCAAACATGACAGCTTCCCATATTTGTCCCTCTTGCAATTCTCCATCGCCATGAAGTGAGTAAACAATATGATTATCATGGTTGAGTTTTTTTGCCAGCGCCGCACCAATGGCAACACTGAGTCCTTGTCCGAGTGATCCGGAAGCGATTCTCACACCCGGTAAATGCTCATGGGTGGTAGGGTGACCCTGAAGCCTGGAATTGAGTTTTCTGAAAGTTGACAATTCCTGAACGGGAAAGTATCCAGTGCGTGCTAGACATGCATAAAACACAGGGGAGATATGTCCATTGGATAAAAAGAAAACATCTTCATTGATTCCATCCATGTTGAATGATGGTTGATGCTTCATTGTTTTGAAATAAAGCGCTGTCAGAAAATCAGTGCAGCCGAGTGACCCACCCGGATGTCCGCTTTGAACGGCATGTACCATTCTTACGATGTCTCTCCTGATTTGTGATGCTGTTTCCTGCAAACTGGCCATGTAGATTCTTTGCTGCAAAACTAAGGTTTTTGTTAGCTTTGCCATCCAAATAATTGATTATGTCTGCCGAACTACAATCACATATTAGCACTGCATCTGATCAAATGACTAAGGCCATATCACATCTTGAAGCAGAGCTTGTCAAAGTCAGGGCCGGAAGGGCGAACCCACAAATGTTTGATGGCTTGGTAGTTGACTATTATGGTTCACCGACACCGATCTCACAAGTGGGAAATATAGCAGTGGCAGATGCAAGAACGCTTACCATCCAACCCTGGGAAAAAAACATGTTGCAACCCATCGAGCGTTCGATCATTGCAGCCAACCTGGGCGTGACACCCCAAAATGATGGAGCCATCATCCGTATATTTCTCCCTCCATTGACAGAAGAGAGAAGAAAAGAAATTGTGAAAAGGGTTCAGTCAGAAGGCGAACAATCCAAAGTGGCCATCAGAAACATCCGCAGGGATGCCATTGAGCAGGTCAAGAAATTGCAGAAAGCCGGACTCAGTGAAGACCAGGCAACCGATGCAGAGAATGATATTCAGGAAATGACCAATAAGTTCATTGCATTGGTTGACAAACATCTTGCATCCAAGGAGAAAGAAATCATGAGTGTTTAATTGGCGAGTTTTACTCCCAATAAAATGATAATCATACCGGCAACCTGCATCGAAGTGATGGTTTCACCTGTACTGATTCCCCAGGCGATGGCTACAAATGGAATGCCATAAGTGACCATAGATGCAAAAACGGGTCCTGCTTTTTTCATCAGCACATAAAAAGTAACAGAAGCAACACCGGTACCAACAATTCCCAGCACAGCTGCAGATATAGTGCCGCTGGTCCATGTTCCATTGAGCAAACGTGGATCAGTAAAATATCCTGTGGCAGCGAGAATGATCAGCGTAGGTATGATGAGGGATGTGAATGCGATGGTTGCAATGTGCATGGGTGCAGCATTTTGCAGGTATTTTGAAACCACGTTGACGTTGAGTCCATAGCACAATGTGGCAGCCACCACAAAAAGAGCGTATCCCACGTATTGAAAGCTGATTGCTTTGTTTCCATTCAACAACAACACAAGCATTCCCGCGAAACCCATGATCATACCTGCCCACTTGATCCACCCGAGTTTCATGTTGAAAAAGGCAGTCCCGATTGCAATGGTAGCAAGCGGTGTAAGCGCATTTAAAATCCCTGCAAGTGAGCTGTCGATTTTGGTTTGTGCAACACAGAATAAATATGCAGGAAAGAAAGTGCCTAGAAAGCCTGAGACAACAATGGGACGTATTACTTCCTTGGGAACTTCACTGTATGCTTTTTTGGCGAATGGCAGCATGAAAACGCCAGCGCAAATGATGCGGATAGAGGCTACTTGAAATGGACTGAGTGCTTCTAATCCAGCCTTCATCAAAACAAAAGAACTTCCCCAAATCAAACACAGCACTGCAAAAAGGAGCCACTTCATGGTAGGTAAATTTCGGATGCAAATATCGGAAAAATAGGGGCTAATGACTATATTTGTCGCCTTGGTTTTCATTTAAAATTGAACTGTGAATACTGCGAGTTACCAGATACGTTTGCCGCAATTTGAGGGACCCTTCGATCTCCTGTTGTTTTTTATAGAACGAGATGAGCTGGATATTTACAATATACCCATCAAAAAAATCATCGATGATTTCTTGGTTTTCATCAAACAGTCTGAGGAAGACAATATTGAACTGAGCAGTGAATTCATTTTGTTCATTTCCACCCTCATGAGGATCAAGGCCAAAATGTTGCTTCCAAGAAAAGAGTTGGATGAGCATGGAAATGAAATCGATCCGCGTCAGGAGCTGATTGACAAGATTCTTGAATACAAAAAATTCAAAGAGGCTTCGCTGAAGCTTGCCGAAATGGAACAGCAGCGGATGTTCATGGTCAAGAGAGGCAATCTGCAGCAGGACTTGAATGCAGTAGGAGAAGAAGCTTCAGAGGGAACTGAAATTCAATCGATATCGCTTTTCAAATTGATGAAAGTATTTGAAAAGGTGATGCAACGGTTGCACGATAGACAAAACAAACCCCAGCACGTTGTATACCGCTACAATTACACCATGGAGGAAAGCAGGGAGTATGTGTTGAAAGTGAGTGCAGAAGAAAAAACCATGTCTTTTGAGAAAATATTTGATGTATGCCAAGACAGGCTGCATGCTATTTTCATTTTTCTGACCTTGTTAGAATTGGTTCAGCAAAATTACCTTGCCATCATTATTGGAGAGGGCAGAAACAATTTCATCATTGAGTACAACGATGAAAGGCCGCAGGACCCTGATTACGTAGATATTACTGCGTGATTTTTACTTGCACATGCATCATTTCTCTTGCAGCCTCAGCGATCGCTTCCGCATCATAGTGGCATTCCTTGTGCAGTTCCTTTTGAGAGCCGTGTTCCACAATTCTGTCTGGTATGCCGAGTATTTTCACATCGGCTTTGTATTGGTGCGCAGTCATGAATTCCAATACTGCAGATCCAATTCCACCAACAACAGTTCCGTCTTCAACCGTAATGATTTTTGAATATTTCCTGAATACTTCATGGAGCATAGCTTCATCGAGTGGTTTGGCAAATCTCAAATCGTAATGTGCGGGTTGAATGCCGTCGTTCTTCAATGATCTGATGGCTGCTGCAGCGAAATTGCCGGGATGACCAAAACTCAGGATGGCAATTTCTTCACCGTCTTTGATTTTTCTGCCTTTCCCGATTTCAATTGCTTTCATTTCAGTTTGCCATTCGGGCATCATGCCTTCACCTCTTGGGTACCTGATCACAAAAGGCAGATCAGTCGATTCCAATTGGGCCGTATACATGAGGTTGCGCAATTCAGCTTCGTTCATGGGTGCCGATACGATCATGTTGGGGATGCATCTCATATAGGCAATATCGTATACACCATGGTGGGTAGGTCCGTCGTCTCCAACAAGTCCTGCACGATCCAAACAAAATACCACCGGTAGTTTCTGGATTGCCACATCGTGTACCACCTGATCGTATGCTCTTTGCATGAAAGAGGAATAAATATTGCAAAAGACTTTCAGTCCCTGTGTGGCCATGCCTGCACTGACCGTGACGGCATGTTGTTCGCAAATACCCACATCGATGGCTCTATCCGGCATTTCCTCCATCATGAATTTCAAGGAAGATCCGGAGGGCATGGCTGGGGTGATGCCGAAAATAGTCGGATTCTTTTTCGCCAGTTCGATGATTGTTTTCCCAAAAACATCCTGGTATTTGGGAGGTTGTGGGGTATCGTAGGTTTTTTTGAATATTTCACCTGTTACTTTATCAAAGAGTCCGGGTGCATGCCATTTGGTTTGGTCTTTTTCTGCCAATGCATATCCTTTCCCTTTCGTGGTGATGATGTGCAGCAATTTGGGTCCGCCGATATCTTTCAAGTCATTCAGCGTATCAACGAGTTTGGAGATATTGTGTCCATCAATCGGACCAAAATACCGGATGTTCATCGATTCAAACAGATTGCTTCTGCGGTTGATGAAACCTTTGATGCTGTGCTCCAGTTTGCTGGCAATCTCTCTGGTGAAATTGGTTCCTACAGGCAGTTTCCCCAGTATTTTCCAGATATCATTTTTCAGTTTGTTGTATGTATGGGAAGTGGCAATATCTGTGAGGTATTCTTTCAAAGCACCAACATTGGGATCGATGCTCATGCAATTGTCGTTGAGAATGATCAACACATCGCTGTCGGCTACTCCTGCATGGTTCATTGCTTCAAAAGCCATCCCTGCTGTCATGGACCCATCGCCAATGACCGCAATGGATTTTCTTTTTTCACCTTTGTATTTGGCGGCAATGGCCATGCCCAATGCAGCGGAAATGGATGTGGATGAATGGCCCACTCCGAAGGTATCGTATATGCTCTCTGATCTTTTGGGAAAGCCGCTGAGTCCGCCGTATTTTCTGTTGGTATGAAAATTGTCTCTGCGTCCGGTCAGTATTTTGTGCCCATATGCCTGATGCCCTACATCCCATACAAGCTGATCGTAGGGAGTATTGTAAACATAATGCAATGCAACAGAAAGTTCCACCACACCGAGACTGGCTGCAAAATGTCCACCGTGTACACTGACTACATCGATGATGTATTGACGCAATTCGTCGCATACCCGATACAAATCATCTTTGTTGATTTTTTTGAGGTCAGCAGGTGAGTCAATATTTTTCAGCAGGGGTCCAGGTACAATCATTGTTCAACTTTTCAGCGCACAGCTTCTTAATCTACAAAAGTTAGGTGTTTTTGTTCAAATAAGCGCACTGCAAAGCTATTTAAAATTGAGCAGAATACCTTTTGATGGAAGCAAAGAAAGGGGGTGGGGTTTCTGTGCATTACCCTTTCATCAGGCGGGTGATTTGTGCCTGCTGGCTGGAAGCATTTCTGATAGACACAATGTACATGCCTTTTTGGAGTTGGCTGGTTTGGAGACGGATGCTGTTTTGGCCGCTCATCAGGTCGATTGTTTGGGTGAGGGCCAACGCACCGTTGGTAGCATAAAATTGAACAACAGCTTTTTCGGTTTTTTCAGACTGCAGTTGCAATTGGATGATGTCATTGAATGGATTTGGTGAAGCAGACATTTTGCTGATGGGCTGTTCGCTGACAGACAATCTTACCACAGGAGAATAGGTTGTTTTGTTGTTCACATCTGTCATCGCTATTCTGAAGTAGCTCTGTTGTGTTGGATTGCTGTTGAAAGCAATGTTCTGAAGACCGGCACGGTGTTGGAAAGGAACGTTGCTCACTTTTTCAAATTGGGTTCCGTTGAAGCTTCCTTCGAGTCTGAGTTCTTTCAGATCAGCATCAGTTTCGATTTCTACATTGAAATTGTTGACCTTGCCGTTGTTGCTTCCAGTGAATTTTTTCAATTTTACCGCCATGGTAATGCATGGGTCAATCTTGAAATCAAATACTTGCTGATTGCAACCGCTGATGGGCTCCAACATTACTTTGTAAGAACCTGTTGAATAAAGGTTGTTGATCTCTACCACTGGTGCACTGCTGTCGTTTCCTTTTTCAAAACGATCGCTTGTATTGAATTTGCCATCGTTGTTTGCGTCAAATCCAATGACATAATTCATGGTGAAGAAGCTTGCAGCATTTGTGTTTTCAACAGTGAAATTTACTTTTCCGCTGATGCAGTTGGTATTCATGGCAACCAACTTGCTGATTTGAAGGCTGGCAATTGCTCCGTTTTTTCCGTTGCTTGCACCTGCAGTGTGTGCTGCGTCCATTTGCCAGAAGCAATCTCCATCGGTTTTTCTTGCGAAAAAACTTCCTTTTCCTGTCGCGTTCAAAATTGATTCAACAGATGCATTGATCAGGTTGGCAGCTCTACCGCTGATGCCATCCACCAGTTTGGCAGTTGAGTCATTCAGGCTGATGGTAATGCTGTTTGCTTCAGTGGCAATCATTTTTGTTGTGGAGGCAACATAAAAACCACCTGCAGGGAGGATGGTATTGCTTGGGATGCGGATGATTTCGTTGTCCAACACAAGAGTGAAGTTCCCGATGTTCGCATCTGCAATGCCAACATTTTTCAATTCGATGAAATCTTGACCGTTTTTGTAGCTGGATCCGGTTGAAAATTCGTTGATGACAACCCTGCCCTGTGCAAATACTCCAGCTTGCAGTCCCAGGATCATACCCATCAGGAGGGCGATCATCAGGCGGTTCAGTTTGGAGATTTTAACGTTCATTGCAGGTTGCTTTGATCTTCTAACGGCAGTTATTTTGCCGCTATTATGTTTTTTCAGCAATTCCTGAGAAATGAAGTGAAAGCCCTCTCTGAGCTGGTTTTGAGACCGAAAAACCCCACGTATTTATACGTAGATTAGCGGGAATCCCCTTCCTTTTTTATGAACGGTTTTCCCATCGAAAAAAACTGGATTAATTTTATCCCATGATCAATCTGATCCAAAAAATTCCTAAATATTGGCTGTTTCAGGCGCTTGGCTGGGGACTCTTCCTGGCAGTAAATGTCTTTTTTGCCATATCGTACAGGGTAGTTGATCAGGTATTTGCGATCCGGTTATTTGTTACCATCTCACTGGGGGTCCTTTTTACCCATTTGATGCGGATGGTCATCAAACGCCTCAAATTGCTCCAGCAGCATATCAACCGCCAATTATTCAGTTTTTTGCTGCTTTCGGTCGGATTTGCCCTCACAGTAGGATTGATGGAAACCCTGTTTGTTGAATTATTCGACATGGGTTTCAAGCAAGAGCGGGATTTCAGTTTTTTTCAGGATTATATCTCCAATGCGTTTACCTGGACCATCTTTTTATTCATTTGGAATTGCATCTATTTCATTTACCATTTCATAGATGAGAGTACAAGGAATCAACTCGATAAACTGAAGCTGGAAGCACTTGTCAAGTCGCTTGAATTGAAGACCATCAAGTCGCATATCAATCCACATTTTATTTTCAATGCGCTCAACAGCATTCGGGCACTGATCGATGAAAATCCCATGCATGCCCGTCAGGCTGTTACGGCCTTGAGCAATATATTGCGATCGAGCATGGTCTCTGAATCGCAGGAAACCATCAGCTTGGAAAAAGAGCTTTCCATCGTTAAAGATTACCTGGCTCTTGAATTGATTCGATTTGAGGACAGGCTGACCATCCAATACGATGTCTCTTCAGATCTGTTGGATTTTGAGCTGCCTCCGATGATGCTGCAGACCCTGGTGGAAAATGCCATCAAACATGGAATCGGAAAATCTTTGAAGCCGGGATGTATCCACATCAAGGCATTTCAGACAGATCATTCAGTGAAACTGCAAGTATTGAATACCGGTTGCCTGCAAATGAATGTCAGCCATGAAGGATTTGGCATTCAGAGCACAGCAAACAGATTGAAGTTGATTTTTGGGGATGAAGCTTCATTTGACATCAAGCAAAAAGACGAGATGTATGTGCAGGCAACTGTTACCATACCACTGAACTAAAAAACATTGCATGAAAAAGACGGCTATTATCATTGATGATGAAAGGCTCGCAAGGGCAGAGCTGAAGAAGATGTTACAGGAACATCCTGAAATTGAAATTGTGGCAGAAGCCTCGAATGCCAATGAAGGCATTGAATTGATACAACAGCTGGATCCCCAGGTTATTTTTTTGGATATTCAGATGCCAGAAAAGAACGGATTTGAAATGCTGCAGGAAATTGACAGGTTGCCAGTCGTCATCTTCACCACAGCACACGATGAATTTGCCATCAAGGCTTTTGAAGTTAGTGCGATGGATTATCTGATGAAACCAATCGACCCAAACCGGTTGATGGATACCATGCAGAAACTCAATACACTTGAGTGGAAAGAAAATAGTGAGGCTGATTGGAAACGTGATGCAAGACAAATCTTGTCATCATCTGACCAGGTTTTTGTAAAAGATGGTGAAAAATGCTGGTTTGTTACTTTGTCTGAAATCAGATTGTTCGAGTCGGTCGGCAATTATGCAAGGGTGTTCTTCGGGAACAACAAACCCCTGATTTTGAAATCGCTCAATTCGCTGGAAGAGCGACTCGATCCGAAGATCTTCTTCCGGGCCAATCGAAAGCATATAGTCAATCTCAAAATGATTGGTTCGGTTGAGCCGTTTTTTAACGGGGGACTCCTACTGGAAATCAAAGGAGGAGAAAAAGTGGAGGTATCCCGACGCCAAGCTGTAAGGTTCAAGGAGATGATGAGTCTCTAGGGTTGAACATTTTTCAAGATCCCCCCTGATATACACTATTTTTGTAAAAAAAGTCCCTTGATTGTTATCGACAATGTATTGATGAGCGACGAAATCGTTGAAGCTGAATTCGTTTGCAATTTGAGCAAATGCAAAGGTGGTTGTTGTGAGGATGGTGACGCAGGCGCACCGCTTGATGACAAAGAGTTGGATGAAGTGAAAAAAGCATACGAAAAAGTAAAGGCATCCATGACAAAGGAGGGGGTGAAAGAGGTGGAGAAAAACGGACTTTATCGATACGACAGAGAATTTGGATGGGTAACGCCAACCGTCAATGATAAGATCTGTGCATATGGATTCAAAGATGAAAAAGGCATCATCAAATGTGTGTTTGAGGAAGCATACAACCGAGGAGAAATCAAGTGGAAAAAACCCATCTCATGCCATTTGTACCCGATCAAAAAAACCAAAAGCAAATATACCGGACATGCGATGTTGAATTATGAGCCGAGAAAGGACATGTGTTCTCCTGCTTGCAAACTCGGCAAAGAACTCAAAGTGCCTGTATATGTTTTTTTAAAAGATGCACTCGTCAGAGCATTTGGAGAACCTTTTTACAAAGCACTTACTCAAATAGCAGATGATTATTATTCCGTAAAACAACCCAAAAAATAATCAACGAATGACAACCCGAATCAGTTCGTTCAAAGAAAAAAGTTTTACAAAAGCAGCCGATATCAGTCACCGGAACAAAATCAATTACAATATCGGTAAATACAATGCGGTTGTTCCTGTAGGGAAAAAGCAGTTTGCTGATTTGGACTTTGCACGCGAAAAAGCAAAAAACCTCAAATGGAAGTCACTCGAATCGCTTGATCGGCAGTTGGAGAAATTCGAATTCAATTTTCTCAAAAGAGGTGGCAAAGTCATATGGGCGGAAAATGCAGAACAAGCATGCGAAGCCATTTTAAAAATATGCAAGGAAAAAAACTGCAAAACGCTGGTCAAGAGCAAAAGCATGGTTACTGAAGAAATCCATCTCAATGATTTTCTGGAGAAAAATGATATTGAGAGCATTGAGACGGATTTGGGTGAATACATTCAGCAGCTTGACGGAGAACCTCCCTATCATATTGTGACACCCGCCATGCACAAAAGCAAACAGGATGTTGCCAGGGTCTTTCATGAGCATTTGAATACTCCGCTGGATTTGACCCCAGAACAACTCACGCTCGTGGCAAGAGACAAGCTCAGAAAAAAATATGCTGAAGCTGAAGTAGGGGTTACTGGAGCCAATTTCATCATCTCTGAAACAGGCAGTATTGCCATCACAGAAAATGAGGGAAATGCAAGATTGAGTGCATCTTGGCCTCAAACACATATTGTTGTGGCGGGTATTGAAAAAGTTATTCCGAGTTTGCAAGACCTTGCATTGTTCTGGCCCCTGCTGTCAACTTTTGGAACAGGTCAGCAGATTACCGTGTATAACTCTATCATCAACGGACCCCGACTGTCAACTGAAGAAAATGGTCCGGATGAAATGTATGTGATCTTGCTCGATAATGGCCGCACCAATATTTTACAGGATCCTGTTTCAAGAGAGAGTCTTTATTGCATCAGATGCGGAGCGTGCCTGAATGCATGTCCCGTTTATAAAAATATCGGCGGACACAGCTATGAAACAACTTACAGTGGTCCCATAGGAAGTGTCATTACTCCGCATTTGAAAGACATGGGAGAATGGAAGCACCTCAGCCATGCTTCATCACTTTGCGGAAATTGTACAGAGGTCTGCGCTGTCAAAATCAATCTGCATGAACTGCTCCTGGAAAACAGAAGGGAAGCGGTTAAAAAAGTAAAGGGGGATGTATTGGAGAAGGTTGCATGGACAGCATGGCAGCAGGCAATGCTTTTTCGTCCACTGATGAATACCGGAAACAAAAAAATGAAGAACTGGATGGTGAACAAACTTTTCAAGGGTTGGACAGCTCATCGAGCTGACTTGGATTTTCCGGAAAAATCATTCAACGAACTTTGGAAAGAGAAACAGAAAACTAATCAGTAGTTTTCTTGAAACTGTTGTTTACCAAAAACACTCCGAACAAGGTTGCGATGGTTCCGATGGCAATATTACTTGTGAGCTGCTCATCTAACAATACACTCCCGATGATCAGGGCAACGATTGGGTTGATATAGGCATGCACAGTCACCAATGCCGCAGGGAGTCTTTTAAGCGCAAATACATAAGCTCCAAATGCAACAACAGATCCAATGATTACCAGATAGCCAATTGAATACCATGCTTCTGCAGGCAGGTTTTCTATGCTTACAAATGATCCGGTTGAATATGAAATCATATTGAGTAAAATGCCACTGAGCAGCATTTGCCATCCCAAAGAAAAATAAGGGTCTGTATCTTTTGCCTGTTTCGCAGTCAACAGCGCACCAATGGCCCATGTGATACTTGATACCAGTCCATAAAAAATCCCCAATGCAAAATTTCCTTCCTTGATCTCGTTGAAATAGTCATAGAAGCAAATGATCACTCCTGCAAATCCAAGCAATACCCCAAGAATGGTTTGAACAAGGATTTTGTTGTTTTTTTGAAAAAGGTAGCTGATTATGACAACCCAAATCGGGGCAATGGCACCAATGATGGATGCAATTCCACTGGGCATATAAACCACTGACATTACACTCAAGCCATTGCTGAGCACAAACATGATGATGGCCATCATCAGTATCCTCAAAAATTGTTCTTTGCGCAGGAACATTTTCTTAAAAAAAGAAAAGTAGATTACATACATGCTTCCGCCAATCACATGTCGGAGTCCAGAAAGCTGAAGTGCAGGTAAATACTTGACACCAACCTTCGATGCCATCCAGGTTGTTCCCCATAAAATGGATACGACTGCAACAGCAGTCAGTCCCTTTGCTCGTTCAGATGTTGTTTGCTGGTTGATCATCAATGCCTGAAGTGGCGCATGTCAGTTATAACCATTGCCAATTGGTGTTCTTTGCAATATGCAATGGAGTCCTTATCACGTATGGATCCACCTGGCTGTATAAAAGCTGCAATTTTTTCAGCGTGACTCATCTTCACGCAATCATCAAACGGGAAAAATGCATCACTGGCCAACACTGCATCCTGCAGGTCAAATTGAAATTGTTTCGCTTTTTCAATGGACTGCCTCAATGAATCAATTCTTGATGTTTGTCCGCATCCTTTTCCAATCAACTGTTTGTTTTTGACCAATGCGATGGCATTCGATTTGAGGTGTTTGCAAACCTTGTTTGCAAATATCAAATCATCCTTCTCACGATCTGTACAGGGCCTTCCACCTGCCTCCTCCCAATTTGAATAATTCCCAATATCATGTTGTTGGGTAAGGACACCGTTTAAAATTGATTTGAATTGATTTTTCTCTCTGAGCGGATTTGTTTGTTCCAACAGTATTCTGTTTTTCTTGCTCTTCAACATCTCTAATGCATCGGTGTGATAAGAAGGGGCGATCAGTACCTCAAAAAATATCTCATTGATCAGATGGGCTGTTGTTAGATCGATGGGGTGGTTGCTGACAAGTACTCCGCCAAATGCACTTTCCGGGTCACCTGCCAAAGCGTCTTTCCATGCTTCCGCGATACTTGTCCTGCTTGCGATACCACAGACATTGGTATGTTTGATGATGGCAAATGTAGCCTCCTTTTCACCCTCGAACTCATTGATCAAATGCATTGCAGCATCGACATCTACCAGGTTGTTGTAGGACAGTTCCTTTCCATTCAATTGCTTGAACAGTGCGGATAAGTCCCCGTAGAAAATTCCGGTTTGATGTGGATTCTCTCCGTACCGCATGATTTGCGGATTCCCTGCTGCATACAAAAATTCATTTCCCTTGTCACCATTGAAATAATTGGATATGGCAAAGTCATAATGGGCAACAATTTCAAATGCTTTGGCTGCAAAGGATTTGCGTTGTTCCAAAGTTGTATGGCCATCTTGGGTTGACAATATTTCAATTGCTGATTGATAGGAAGCTTTGGAAGCAACTACAAACAGATCACTGTAATTTTTGGCTGCAGCCCGGATCATCGAAGGACCACCGATATCAATTTTCTCAATGATTGATTTTTCCTCATTCGTCTGTGCAAGGGTTTCTTCAAAAGGGTAGAGATCTACCACCACCATGTCAATTTCCGGAATCTCAAATTCTTTCATCTCTTGGATATCCTGTTGAACTGCTCGTCTACCTAGAATGCCTCCAAATATTTTAGGATGCAGCGTTTTCACCCTTCCTCCCAGGATGGAGGGATAATCCGTCACAGATTCAACAGGTACGCATTCCAGTCCCAGCTTTTCAATGAATTGCTGTGTGCCTCCTGTGGAATAGATGACGACTCCTTGTGCTTGCAGCAGTCGGACAAGCGGCTCCAATCCATCTTTGTAGAATACTGAAATGAGGGCAGCACGAATTTTTTTTTGCATGAAAATTATTTTTGACGGAAGATCCGGTGGTAGTCCTTGCAATCAAGGTAAATGGGACCGTTTTCTGCCGTATGTAGAAGACGCAAATGTAAGTTTTGTGGATCTTTCTGCCACCTTCTAATTTTCCACAGTTTGGTGCTTCCGTCTACTATCCAATTTTTGGTAATACTCAACAGCAACCTGGCGTCCATATCATCTAAATTGTTTGCCATCATGATGATTGCGGTGTCGGTATTCCTGTTTAGCAGCATCATGGTCTTCGGCTCTATTTTTTTGAATTGCATCTTCTCTACGTTCACATGTTTTGCAATGGATTTGATTCTTTGTATATTCTTCTGTGTGGTGATATCCCCTGCTCCATACAGATAAATGTCTGCATCCTTTCCATGTTGGTGAATGATGCTTCCGAATTCCCTCATGTTCAACACAATCAATTTGTGCATTGCCTGAATTCGCATATTTTCATGCAGCGCCTGTACAGATGTCAAGATGGCGCCTATACAGGTCATCCACAACAAATGGCTTTTCTTTTTCAACACATAGAAATACAAACCAAAGAGGGTAAGGGTTTGCAGCCATATCATCTGAAATGACATTACTGGAAATGAAACAGAAGCAAATGGCAGTGTATTCATCACTCTTGCATATCCATTCATCCAATGGATACATGTAGTAATGATGTATGATGCAATAAATTCGTTTACTGCATGTATCGGGTGCATAAAAAGGAGTAGTTCAGCAATCAAGACAATGCTGGATAGGGGGACTATCAGCAGATTATTTAATATCGAGTAAGTCGGGTATTGTTGAAAGTGGTATATCAGCAGCGGCGTACTCAGTATCTGTACTGATATTGACAATGCAACAAACGACCATCCTTTTTGGAGCAATAGATTCTTGGTATAAACCATCATTCTGATGCTGTTGTAAAAAAGCATGATGGAAAGCACCGCAGTAAAGCTGAGTTGAAATCCAACATCAAAAATTGTATCCGGATCAAAAGCCAACATGATAAAGCCTGCTCCAAACAACGCATTGATACCATCATTTGATTTTGATACATTATTACCAATGATAATAAAGCTGAACATGATGACGCTTCTCATCACTGATGCGCTTGCTCCAGTTGTAAAAGCGAAGATCCAGAGAACAGGCAGGGTTATCACCAACGACACGAAGGGCAAGCGTTTTTTCTTGAAGATCCATATCAGCAACTGGTTGATTAGCACACAGATCAATCCTAAATGCATTCCTGAAATAGCAATGACGTGACTGACGCCGGCATCAACATATATTTTATTCAGGGCTGGATCGATGTCTTTTTTGAAGCCAATCAACATGGCCTCTGCAATCCCCAGCACATTTTTATCTTTGATAAATCTTTTTAATTTATCAAGCATGTGAGTCCTGATGGATTGAAATTTATCTCTGTTTGCATCAACAGCATTGCCGATTTTCAGGTATGTATTTCTTTGATCAAGCGACATGCTGTAAAAGATTCCATTGATTTTACTGTATGTTTCATAATTGAATTCACCCGGGTGATGTGTGTTTTTTATCGGGTAAATGGATGCATTGCAATACAGGCGATCGCCCTTTTTCAGATTTTCATCCTCCATCATTTTTACATACGCAAATGTTTTTCCTCTGCAATTCCATTTGTAACCTGTTCTGATGTACACAGTCCCAACCCATGTTTGCTGTTGTTGATTGCTGTCTCTTAACTGTTCGACTTTCAATAGGAAAGGTGTGTTGATGGGTATTGTTTTTTCTTTCAAATTTGACCTCACATGTGACCCGATGCATCCCCAAGTGAATATGTAAGCGGAGATCATGCCGGATAGGAGCAGTCTATATTTCCAGGTCCATTCGAGTTTCATCCCTTTGAAAGCGATGAATCCTGCTATGCATGCAACATGCACCCCTACAACAGAGTCAATATTAATGTTGCAATATTGATCAGTGAGTAGTCCACCCAAAAACCAAAAAAACAGTCTAAAAAACGGAATGGATTTCCAAAAAAAGTGTTGAGTGTGCACGCTGCGAACCTACTTTGTGTTGCATGCACGGCAAGGTGAAAATGCACACGAGATTGGTTGCTTTCAACACCAACGGAGAAGTAAAATTAGAAGTCGAGTCCCAATGCAAAATACCAGTAAGGCTTTCCTCTGAATAGATTGCCCATCGGCCATCCTGCATCCACTCTCAGGAAATAGCCCAACAGCGTGCTTCTCGCGCCAAAGCCGTAGCCACCGACAAAAGGACCGATGCCGCCGGTTTTGATGTTCACTTGCACATTGGAGCCGTCACCATATACATTGATGGGTCGTTGTATGTTGTCAAATTTTCCATTCCACGCAGTTCCCAAATCAACAAATTGCAGGAGTTGAAGATTTCTGAGGAACGCATTGTTGATTGGACGGTTCAAGAGGGTGGTGAAAATAGGAAACCTGAATTCAGAGTTGAATACAATATTGTTGTTGCCGTTTGCAATGTTCTGTCTGTGTCCCCTCAGGTTCAATGCAAGTGTCTGGAATGCATAATCCATGTCAGGATCCGGCTGGATGTTTTGGTTGAATTTGGGATTCAACCATCCTTCTACACCTCCGAGGTAATAAATAAGTTTTTGTGTTCCCCAAGAAAAATCAGCTGCAGCCCTGAATGCCCAAATAAAATTTCGGTAAATGGGGTAGTAATAACGCAGGTCAGTTCCCAGGTTGATCATGTATTTCCCTGTTTTGTCTGCGCTCACCATGCGCGTATTGACATCGCCGTATATCTTGTAACGGAGACCATTCCAAATGTTCAGGGTTGGGTTCAAGGTGTTATCGTGGACATATTCGAGTTTGACCAGTGCGTATTTCAGGACTGTATCAGACATGGTTAGGGAAGGGTAATAATTTCCATCTGAGAGAATGGTTACCCGATCCGTACGATAGCCTACCATGGCCCTGATGCTTTTCACCTCATTCAGAGGGTAACTGATGTTGAGTTGATATAGATTGGAAGCCAGCTTGTTGTTCAGCTGTGATTTGATATCGGTTGCAGGATAAATGGGAAAATATTGTTGATTGCTTCTGTAGTAGGTGAGTCCCCAGTCATATCTTCTTTTTAAATTCTGGTAGGAAGCCAGATAATCATTGTCTTTTAAATTGGTTGCCAGTCTGAATCCACCCATGAATTTTTTGTCTTCCATGAGATCAGAAATGCCCATTCTCAGTATTCCGTTCAGGTTGTTGGCATTGGAAAGGTAAATCGGACCAGCACCGCCTGCAAAAGGTTGAAAGCGGTTGACCAGCACTGAATTATTAAAACCTGAAACCACATAGTCAGATCCGAATTTCAGTTTATAATCATACTGCTTTGCATTTTTTACATAATCTACACGGCTGGATGCAATGGCTTCATCATCGATGGGCTTGATGGTATTGTTGGCGGCTTCTTCAGCAAATTCGGTTTGAAACAATGAAACTTTTTTATTGTCTTCGCTCTTCTTTTCCTGCGCTGCCTTTTGTTGAAGGATGATGTTTTGCTGTTTGCGCTCTTCGTCCATCAGTTTTTTGATGTATGCAGTTGGACGCGCATTGATGTTTCTTCTCAACAGCACGGCATCATTAACCCTGAGCTTGTACAAGAATTTCATGTCACCTTCCTGTCTTACTTCGCTGACAAGGTTGTTGTCGCCTGCCCCTCTGCTTTCCTGCAAGCTGCTTTCGTAGTTTGTCAGGGGAAATACATACGTGCTGTCATTCGAAATAGAAATGTAACCAATGGAGTCGGGTGCAGATTTTTTAAATGCCCGGAGGGTTGAGTCCAATTCTTTCTGCGGCGGATTTCTCAAGTACTCATCAGCTACCTTGTAAATGGTGTCCAAACCTTCTTTTTTCGTTGAGAAAAAACCTGCATACCGGTTTCCGATACCGTTGGCATCGCTCACGAAGGTGAAATGATTGACGTTGTATTGAAGGGGAAATCTTGCTTGTCCGTATCGCTGGTTGGTGAGTTGCGTAATTTGACGGAATTCACTTTTCGTCCAATTGTCCACCAAGAAAATATTGAAACTGTTTCTGGATGCAATGGCTGTATCTGCCTTGACAGCATTGGCTGTTGGTCGATTGGATGAGAAAATGATCCCAGTTTTGTTTGGAAATGCAACAAATGAGGCATCCAGGTCATCATAGGTGTCGTTGGTAATCTGCTCTACAGTTTGCTCGGCGATTTTATAAACAAAAATATCTGATTGCCCATTTTTGACGGCACTCAAAATCAGTGTATTGTTGTCGAGCATGAATTTAGCATCCTGTATGATTTGAAAATCTTCTATGACCTGCTTGACTGCCTTGTATCTGCTTACTGCATCATATACAAACAACTTGATTTTTCCTTCCTCATTGTAAATCACCAGCAAGCGCGACCCTTTTGAGTCCCATGCCATGAGGGGATAATGGGGGTTCAATTCATCCTGGTAATTGAGGATGCCGGCCTTCAGCAGGATTTTCCTTTTCTCGGACAGGTCTTCAAAAATCACTTTGTAGATGCCTTTTTTGTATTCCACCATGGCATAGGTATTGTTCCTGGCAATGGGGTTTGCTTGAAAGCGGTAAAAATCCTGTCTGGGTTTCACTGTTTCAGTGGCAACAACGTTTCCGCGTGGCTGGTTTCTCCTTCCTTTCAAATCAGCGAGGTATTTGTCAGATTCCGTCTCCATGAATTCTTTCAATAGATCTTTGAATCTCTTCTTGGTAACTTTCAAACTGGCAGTGTTAAGACTCTTGTAAATCCTGGAGAGATAGAGAAAATAGGTTACGCTCTCTTTTTTGTATTTGTCGGAAATAAATCTCCAAAATGCATGACCTGCGAACAAGGGTTCCCTGAATGCAAACTGATAAAAGGTTTTGTATTTGCCGGATAGCAGGGCTGATTTCAGTTTGTCGTCCAGCGCGGGACTCCATTCTTCACCCACATAAGAGATGTACCCATCTGTTAGCCATTTGGGTAAATCAAGCAATGCCTGGTTGCTTGCAAACTCTCCCAGATCATCTCCGAACAGCAAATTCTCTACCAATACTTTTGCAATTCCTTGGCGGATGCTGATTTTGAGATGATTCAGATTTCCATCGTAGAAAAGAATGATTTTATTGTTGACAAGTTTTGTTACGCCTCCGGTATTTTGCCAGTCAATACCAAGTCCGATGTTCGACTGCCTGTAATCGGTGAAACTGTTGTAAATAACAATGTTTGCTCTTCTTTGCAATCCGTATTCTATGAATTCTTCAATGTCGTTCAACTCTTCTTCCGCTACCTGTGCTGTGAATTTTGCCAATTGGTTGCCGCCCTCGTAATAATAAGTATTGAAGTTCCGGGTTTGGTAATACGTCCAATTCATTTTTTTATACTGCACCCTGTTGCGTCCATATTCTACATTGCTTACCTGCGCATTGGCAATAAAAAATGAAATAAACAGCAACGATAAAATGAGTCTCAATACACGCATGATGAATGAATTCAAATGATTGGGTACCTTCGCACAGTCATACAAAATAACACATTTAGCCCAGAAATAATCCCTATGTTAAACGTTAAAATTTTTCAGTTCAATCCGCTGCAGGAGAATACATATTTGATATTCAACGAACAATTGCAATGCATCATCATTGACCCCGGTTGTTACACCGAAAAGGAGCAGCAGACCATGAGTCAATTTATTGAAAGCAAACAGCTCCATCCGTTCCTTCTGGTCAACACGCATTGTCATTTGGACCATGTTTTCGGCAATAAGTTTATACATGAGCGTTACGGACTGGAATTGCATATCCACGAAGGGGAGCAAAAGGTGCTGGAGATGGCACCGACAAGTGGATTGATGTGGAACCTGCCTTTTGATAATTACCAGGGCAAACTTCATTTTTTGGATGCATCGACCCCCATACAAATAGGCGACGATCAATTGGAAGTCATTTTTACCCCCGGTCATTCACCTGCCAGCATCAGCTTTTATTCCAAGAAGAGTGATCTGTTGATTTCGGGTGATGTTTTATTCAGAGAGAGTGTTGGAAGAACCGATTTGCCTGGGGGAAATCCTGATGTATTGGCCGATAGCATCCGAAACAAGCTTTATGTGTTGCCGGATGAAACGATGGTCTACCCCGGACACGGAATTCCAACCACCATTGGACATGAGAAAAAGCACAATCCATTCATCAGTGCCTAATGGCTGTCTCAATTGTAGAGTCTGCTCAGGTAGGGGATCTTTCTCAGCTCTTCTTTTTCTGCTCTTAGCAAAATGATGATGTAGAGGATGAACAATCCAGTGCCTGCAAGGTGAAGATACAGGATGTCAACAGATTGATTTCTCAGCGTCTGATGCAGCACGTAGAATACACATGCAAGCAGCAGATAGCCGAAACTCTTCATCCAATTGTACGGAACAGGGTAGTACTTATTCCCAAGCCAAATGCTGATCAACATCATGATGCCATAACAAGCAAGATTCGCAATGGCAGATGCAAGGTATCCCATGGTAGGAATGAATACATAGTTCACGACAATCGTGATGAACGCGCCGATGATGGTGATGACGGCGCCCATCATGTTTTTATTGGTGAGCTTGTACCAGATAGAAAGATTATAGTAAACGCCTAAAAAAATTTTTGAAATCATCAGCATCGGTACGATGAACAATCCTTCTGCATATGCAGGATTTTTGTGCACTCCCATGAAATATTTCCATATGTCCAGGTAGAGTACTACCGCCAGAAAGCAGCAGCAGCAAGTAATCACAAAAAGATTCATGATCCTGGCGTAGGTAATTTTTGCATCTTCATTAGAAGAGGTTTTAAAGAAAAAAGGCTCAGCACCCATTCTGAATGTCTGTATAAAAATCACAATCAGTATAGCCAATTTATTGTTAGCGCTGTAAATGCCATTGGCTGCCTTTGCGGCTTCTGCCGTTCCATCAAATCTTTGAACGATCATCAACCTGTCGATCGTTTCATTGATCATTCCGCCGAAGCCTACAATGATCAGTGGACTGGAGTACAATAAAATGTTTTTGATCAAATCTGGATTGATATCAATTTGATATGATTTGAATTCCTTGAATAAAAGCAACAGCGTGATTCCACTTGCTATCAGTTGCGCAACGAATACATAGCCAATTCCTATTGAGGGACTGTATAAGGCTGACCAGAAATTATTTTCTCCGTTTTCAAATGCGGGCTTGCATATATGGAGAAAAAAGATAACCAGTGATACATTGATCAAAATATTGGAAATCTTGATCAATGCAAATTTTTTCGGCCTTCCTTCGTGTCTGAGTTTGGAGAAAGGCAAAACGGCAAAAGTATCCAATGCTACAATGCCAATAACAAGCAGGATGTATTCTTCATGTCCCTCTAACTGAAGATATTTTGCTATGGAAGGAGCGGGGAGGATCAGCATTGCTGAAAAAAGAACGGTTGTGATCAACAGACTCGAAAACGCATTGTTGAATACTTTTTTTTCATCTTCCAATTGGATGAAACGGAAGTATGATGTTTCCATCCCATAGGTAAAGATGATGTTGAGAAATGCTGCAATCGCAAACAGTAGAGAAATGTCGCCAAAGGCTGCAGGGGCATAGATGCTGGTCAGCAGCGGTGTGAGCAGATAATTGATAAACCTTCCAATGATATTGCTGAGGCCATACCAGGCAGTTTGACTTGCTAGTTGTTTGATGCCAGACAATGGGGTGAACTTTTGTCAAATGTAAGACCATTGAGTGAATCAACATGGACTTGAACATATCATTATGTGTCACTGCAATTTGATAACTTCATTGTTAAAATCCTTTCATGCGGGTAGTCCTACAGCGTGTTGCTCACGCAAAGGTGGAAGTTGATCAGTCGGTGGCAGGATCCATCGAAACAGGTCTGCTGGTATTGGTTGGAATAGAAGATGCCGACCAGATGGAAGATGTGGAATGGCTGACCGGTAAAATCATCAACCTTCGCATTTTCAATGATGCTTCGGGTGTGATGAATCTATCCGTAAAAGATATCGGAGGTTCCATATTGGTGATCAGTCAGTTTACCCTGCATGCTTCTACCAAAAAAGGGAATCGCCCATCTTATATACGCGCCTCCAAGCCAGATCATGCTGTACCATTGTATGAAGCTTTTAAAAAACGACTTGGTGATGAACTTGGCAAAAAAGTGGAAGCAGGCATATTTGGTGCAGACATGAAAGTGAGCTTGTTGAATGACGGTCCAGTTACCATTACCATGGATACAAAAAACAAAGAATAATGACAATTCAGGAAGCACAACAGCAGGTAGATGAATGGATCAAGACAGTGGGTGTCAGGTATTTCAGTGAATTGACCAATATGGCAATCCTGACAGAAGAAGTTGGTGAACTTGCCCGCATCATGGCCAGAAAATATGGTGATCAGTCTTTCAAAAAAGATGAGTCGGCAGAACATTTAGCCGATGAAATGGCTGATGTTCTGTGGGTATTGATATGTCTGGCCAACCAAACCGGCATTGATCTTGAAGATGCACTGAACAAAAATTTTCAAAAGAAAAATACACGCGATGCCGATCGGCATCTCCAAAACGAAAAACTAAAAGGCTAATGCTTACCTTTGCGGCCTATGGTAATCAATGATCAGAACAAATTTCAGGCAATCATATCTCATGCCAAAGAGTATGGTTTTGTTTTCCAATCAAGCGAAATTTACGATGGTTTAAGCGCAGTTTATGATTATGGACCCTGGGGAAGTGAACTGAAAAAAAACATACGCGAAGCATGGTGGAATGCCATGACTCGTATGCATGACAATATTGTTGGTATCGATGCTGCCATTTTCATGCATCCTACCACCTGGAAAGCATCCGGACACGTTGACAATTTCAGCGATCCGATGATCGACAACAAGGATTCCAAGAAAAGATACAGGGTTGACCATTTGTTGGAAGCAACAGCGGATGAATGGGTGAAAGCCGGAAAAGAAAAAGAAGCAGCGCAATTGTTGTCTGATATGGAGGCCTTGCTTGCATCGAATGATTTCGCGGGACTCAAAGACCTCATTGAGAAGAACAATATCAAATGCAGTGTCAGTGGCACAAACAATTGGACGGATGTAAGACAATTCAATCTCATGTTCTCCACCCAATTGGGATCAGTATCCGATGAAGCGAGTGAGATTTACCTGCGTCCTGAGACAGCACAAGGTATTTTTGTAAATTTCCTCAACGTGCAGAAGACAGCACGCATGAAGATTCCATTTGGAATTGCACAGGTTGGTAAGGCGTTCAGGAATGAAATTGTAGCCAGGCAATTTATCTTTCGGATGAGGGAATTTGAACAAATGGAAATGCAATTCTTTGTTCGTCCCGGTACCCAACAAGAATGGTATGCATATTGGAAAGAGGAGAGGATGAAATGGCATGCATCTTTTGGTATTCCTGCCTCCAGCTATCGTTTTCATGACCATGTAAAACTTGCCCACTATGCAGACGCAGCTGTTGACATTGAATATGCATTCCCCATTGGTTGGAAAGAAGTAGAGGGAATTCACAGCAGGACTGATTTTGATTTGAAAAGCCATCAGCAGTTCAGCGGAAAAAAATTGCAATATTTCGATACCGAAATCAATCAGCATTATATACCCTACGTAATTGAAACATCCATCGGACTGGATCGCATGTTTCTATTGACCCTTTGTCATGCTTACCAGGAGGAAAAATGGAAGAAGGAAGATGGTACGGAAGACAGCAGGGTGGTGTTGAAAATACCTGCAAAGGTTGCTCCTATAAAATTGGCGGTATTGCCTTTGTTGAAAAAAGAAGGACTCCCTGAAATTGCAAAAGAAATCATGGCTGCCTGCAGAGATGAGTTCTACTGTTTCTATGAAGAGAAAGACACCATCGGCAAACGATACAGACGAATGGATGCCTTGGGTACTCCATTTTGTGTAACCATCGATCACCAATCAAAAGAGGATCAAACAGTTACCATCCGTTACAGAGATACCATGCAACAGGAACGAATACCCATTGCGGGTTTGGCGCAATTCATCAAACAAAAGATGATCTAAATAAAAAAGCCCGAGCATCGCCGGGCTTTTTTGTTATTGTTTGATGATTTTCTTGGACGTTTGATATTTTCTGTCTGCACTCGTAATGGTAAGTACATATGTGCCTGGGGGCAGGTTCCCGAGATTCAACAAACCATTTTCATATCCTGTCTCTTTTCTCATGACTGTTGCACCGGATAAGTTGGAAACCTGAATCAGTATTTTCTTCACTCCAAAAACATTTCCAACCTTGTAATTGACAGTATTGTTGGTGATCGTGGGATATACATTATTGATGAAAGATGCATTGTTTCTGATAGGGTTGAATACTGCAGTCGTTACACTTCCATTGTTGAGTGAGGATGCAGGTATGGGACTTCCAAGCGATGCTGTGAACATGCCGTTTCCATGTGTGCCAATCACCATGGTATTGTCAGACCATCTGCTTGCAATTGAATTCACAACGGCCGTATTCAGCATCTCTGATGGTTTTCCGGATGTTCCTATTTCTCTGCTCCATACAGTTCCTGATCCGTTGATCTTGTTTGTGCTGAACAATCCAATGGATGTTCCTACATAGTATTCGACACCGGTTGTTTTTACAATGATTTCACAGGCCCTTACCGATGGAATATCGAGATTTCCTTCGATCATTTCCCAAGTTGGTGAGGGAGCAGTTGCATTGCCAGTCCAGAAAATACTGTTGGCACCATAATTGGAGACAACGGCAATGGCTGTATCCTGGTTTCTTGGATTGACAGCAATGTCTCTGACAAGTGGACAAACACCATTCACGCAGGCCGACATGCCGTTGGGTGATATGTCGATGGGAGCTGTGCTTTCTGGTCCCTGTGGATCTTTGAGTCTGTATATTTTACCTGCACTGGTTCCAATGAAGAGATGGCTGTTCGTTGAGTAGGGTCCCCTGGTTGTTTCAAGTGCATAAATATCACCTGATACAGAGGGGGCAACTCCCGACATCAGGGTCCAGTTATCCGCTGCTACCGTGGTTGAACTGTTTGTTCTGAATATTGAATCATCTGTAGCGTAGTATAAATAATCCGTATTGTCCGGATCCAGGTGGAAATAGGTGACAAACAGTCCCTCGCCCGTATTGGCTGGTTTTATTTTGGTGTATATGCTGTTTGAGTTGTTGAAATCAAACAACCTCATTCTGTAAAATTGTCCGAGTTGTGCAGCGCAAAAAAGGTATTGTTGATTGGATGCATTCTTTTTTGTCATTCCAACTTGACATCCATCGCCTCCGAGAAGAATATAATGATCGTTGCTGTCAGGAAGTGCTGCACCGAGAATATTGGTTCTGTCTCTCAACGTTGTTGAATTGTCTTGTGCGCCTCCAACAAATGTTTTGCTTCCATTGGTTGGGTCAATGCCCACATGGTAGTATTGAAGTGTTTGATATTGACTTGCACTCAGCGACCAGACGGGTTTAGTCAGTGTGATATCTTCTACCAATGCAATTCCTCCGTCGGAGGCAATCAACACCCTGTTGGGATTGGTGGGATCAAATGAAAAACTGTGGTTATCTGCGTGGCTTGCTCCGTCATCGTCTGTATATGTATCATCAGATGAAATGCCGCCAACGAATGTTACGTTTTCCTTCGTTTGAAAGCCGTCGGTGGATCGAAAAAGATTCACACCTCCAGCGAGCACCAGGTTGGGATTGGTTGGGTGAACAGCAAGCAGCATGTTGTAGGCGCCTTGCAGTTCCATGTATTTGTTGGATGATGAGCCATTGTTGCTTCTTTTGGCAACCAGGTTGGAGTCGAGGTTTCCGCTCCATTTATAGGGCTTGCTGCTCATATCAACTTTGAAGAGGTCTGCTTCTGATTTGGATGCAGTAGCTGATTCACCATTTTCAACCATGGTGTACATGATGTTTTGGTTGCTGGGAGACAAAGCCAATACAATTCTTCCCCATCCTGCTGCATAATCTCCCGAGGAGTTTGTACTGTTGTTATAGGCTCTCCAACCGGCAACAGAATCTGCTGCATCTTTTTCACCACCTGCGATTCTTACAAAGCTGGCAGAGTCACCCGTGGCTGACTCCCAAATTCCAACCAGGTGTCGAGCATTGTTTCTCCCGGTAATGGCAGCGAATATTTTTGATCCGTCTGCTTTCACAGCCAAATCTCCCACTCCCGCACTGCTGGTAGATGCACAATTGGTGCCGGTTGCCAGTTGGTTCACATTGCATGACAGCACGGTTTCCCATGTTGATCCTCCATCTTTGGAACGCATGATTTTTCTGTGTATGGCAGCGTACACATCACTGTTTTTTGGATGCACAATGATTTTGTGGATGATATCAAAGAATCCAAAATTTTGGATGACGTTGTCAGCTGTAATG